>ERZ791899.552-NODE-552-length-46078-cov-26.652565_pt1 | contig 46078 bp, 78 predicted proteins | sample MGYA00510151_ERZ791899 | MGnify/ENA primary metagenome ERZ791899 (study PRJEB30046, sample SAMN00792118) | human gut metagenome | study: EMG produced TPA metagenomics assembly of the A metagenome-wide association study of gut microbiota in type 2...
CTTGATCCCAAATCAAGCGCTCTAGCCAAGCTGAGCCACACCCCGTAAGTGTTATATGATTTTGTAACTCATAACAAAAATATTCTATCATATCTTGTTATGCTTGTCAATCCTTAAAAGAACTGCGGATGACAGGAGTTGAACCTGCACGTCGTAGACACTAGAACCTAAATCTAGCGCGTCTGCCAATTCCGCCACATCCGCATAGTGAGCGTGCGGGGATTCGAACCCCGGACAACTTGATTAAAAGTCAAGGAATCAAATCTATGTTAAACCGCATAAACTCTATTGTTCTCAATTTTGGTTGGAACGAAAATGGAACATTCTCGTTTCAACGTTGTTTATAATATCATATCATTTTCGACATTGCAACTACTTTTTTCGATTTTTTTTCAAAGCCGTGCAAGTTTTCTTTCCTGCATATGTTCCAGACGTGTTCCATCCTAACTGTTTCCAGTATTTCTTCAAAGCCTGCGTTGTCTTTGCTCCCCAGATTCCATCAATAGCTAATGGATGTTCGTTTGCGTATGTACAATTTGCGTTCAGTTTTTTCTGTAACCACTTGATCGCATTCTTGGAAGAGTTCTTTTTTACAACGCTGTATGATACTTTTACGTTATCATATTTAGGTCGTCCATATCCTGCGATACGACTATTGCCTAAAGCATAAGACTTCTTGCATACAGCACCACCGTTTGGTACAACGGCTGTTCCATTAGAGGTGTTGCCCTCGATTGTGAACACCATCTCATCAGTTACTGCATACACAATCCCAGTGTGGCAGATTCTTTGAGAGTTCTTAAAGAAAATCTGGTCTCCAATCCGTGGTGTTTTATGCCACTGGTCACTGTCTTTGAATTTTTGTGCTGATGTTGGAGTGTATGCACTAAATCCATGTAAGAGATTTTTTGCTACATCCCTGCCGTATGCCTGCACCATACACCAATCCACGAACATGTCACACCAGTAAGCATCTGGTCCGTTAATACCAAAGTATGCTCCGTACTTAGTGTAGTTGTTGCTACCTGCATTTTTTGTTTTATCGTTAAGATACTTATTACTTTTCTTTTCTAAGTAACCAACTTCTCCTTTAGCTACATTAAGAACCTTATTGACTGTGTTCGCCATTGTTAGTCCTCCTTTTTGTATTCAATCACTTCTGCAATATCATTTTTACTTTTTGCAAGTTCACTATCTCCTACTCCCGGTGTTGTTGGGTCAACTAAGATACCCATAACTCCTAATAAGTTAATAAGGATACCCAACACCTGCACTACGTCATTCTGGGAGATTGGAACAACGACATTTAAGATACCTAAAACCTGATAGATAAATGCCACTGCTGCCATAATCAGTGATGTTAATGTTGCCTTATTTTTTAATCTTAATTTGAGATTCATAGTTTCTCCTTTCATTTATTAAGTGTTTGTGTTAATATGTGAATGGAGATTTTCTTCTTTCTTAATCTCCATTTGTAATTTATTTACTCCTTGCTTCATGCAGGGTGTTTTTTTATTTATACGTTAAATAGTGATTTAACCAATAAATTACGCAATATAGTAATTAAAACAAGTGGAAGTGGTACGAGCATATCTGTAACCATATCAAATTACGATAATTTAAAGTCAAAAAGTGACAAAATCGCACTATTTTTGTTTGGAAACGGAAACGGTTTATCACGCTGTGCCATAATCTCAATAAATATAAGTGGCGAAGATATTATCATTGATGCAACTACCAATGTTGTATCTGAAAATATATCATGTTCTGCAAGCAAAAATGTAATTACTATAAACGGTCTTCCACAATGGGGATTTTATACGGTTATAGCACCACCAAACGTGTATATAGACCAAGGTGGAATTGTATTTGATAATTAGTCTTACCTTGCATAGACATCGTAAGTAACTGTTCCTGTTGGAGATACTACTTGCCAACTTGAAGAAAAATAAACAACATTTTCATCTTTGCATGCCATAAAACTTGCGTGATAAGTGTTGTCATACCAGTAACCATCAGATATACGATTTGTTTCTGTTAAATTTGGAAACATGAACGTGAATTGCGGACTTGTTGCATTTTTTGAACGGCAGTCAATCCGTTTATTATCAAGAAAGAATATGTTTTTTCTATTTAAATGGAACGTCAACTCCACCAATTATAATAAGCTCATTTTTAACTTTGAATACATTCAAATAGGTTTTTAAGTTGCCGTTTGGAACTAATGTAAAATCGAAAGAAAAATCACTATTTAGTTAATAGAACTATGGAATATTAATGTATGATGCAGGAACAATCACATTTGCTATTACGACACCGTAAGATGTTGTATCTTTGCATCTTATGTCCACTGTATTGTTATGTATAGTTATGTACCCAGTATTTCCACGTGGAGTCCAACTTCCGTCAATGATTTCACAAGGAGTGAAAACTTCATTGTTAAATGTAATACCGTTGGGCAATGTTAATAAAGTTTGATTTGTATTACCGCCTGTCAAACTTTTGCCATACCATATATAAATCATTGCTAACTGACTATTTTTTTTAATAGCAAATCCATCAATGCCATAGGTTTTATACTGTAAACTTGAAAAATCACTATTTAACGTAGAAATATCTGACTGTATTTTACTTATACTATCTTCTATATTTCCAATCCCTAATTTAGTTTTTATCAGAGACACGATCGTTGACCACTTAACCTTACTGGCGGTACTCCCACCAGTAAGCATGTAATCATCATCTGATATTGTCTTTTTCTCTGTTAAATCCGATATATGTACTAAAGGTATATTGATTGCCATAACATCACTCCTTAATTCAACTTGTTTTCTCTGACGTAGCTTCTGATAGCATCAATGTGCTTTTTAAGTTCTTTATCTACTACCCAGAAATTTTCTTTTTTATTCTGTGACAATGGTTCTCCTGTGTTATCGTCAATCTCATTGTATGTGTATGATACCCTGTCTCCACCGTCAATATTTAATACCATAAAGCTACTCAACTGTTTCATTTAACATTTCCTCCTGTTCTTTAATCAAATCGTTGATTTCTTCCATATATTCTTTCTCGTAGTCAATCACTTCTTCTTTTTCTGAGTTATCGAATTTTTCAAGTCGTTCAAATTCGTAATCTCTCTGAATTGCTTTGATTTCCCACGAAAATTTAAGGTTTTCAGTGCCTCGAACGACAAAGTAACTATCGGTCTTTTCTTCTACCCATAAATCGCCTTGCCCCTCTTTCTGCAAGAATACTTGGTACTCAACACCTGTGTTTACTGTCTCTGAAAATATATCGTCAATGTCGATGTAACACTTTCCTTTATCATCAGTTTGTGCCGTTCCAATGTCTCCAAAATATGGGGTTGCTGTTTCATAACAATACTGCTTTCTTGTATCATAATTTTCTGTATCTATTATTCTGTTTTTTTCTCCGGTAACAGACAAACTTCCGCCAATAGTAACTGGCTGATAAAAACTTGATCTTTCTTTTCCAAAATGAAATTTATATTCACTTATCGACCCAAGATAAAGTGATTCATCCGTCATATGCATTGTTATGTCTGTTTGTACTGTAAGTGGTCCACTGCTGTTATTTTTTAATATAATCTCATCTGGGGACAAAATCGCACATGCACCAGTTCCATCCTTGTTTTCAGATATATATATACCACCGAACACGTCTGGTGTTATACACACATATGATATTGGCTTTTCATCAGCCGAAATTCCAAGTGAATAATTCAGTACTATAATCCCTTTATTGTCTATCGTCACAACTTCTTTGTCGAAATAATTATAAACGTGTAATTCCCCGTCTCCATATGTATCAGCTTTTCCACCAAGATTTAATGTTCCACCTCTTCCATAAGTAAAATTTATATACAGCTTTCCATCAGACCCACGATAAATACCTTGCCACGCTCCATTATTCGTCAACAGATTAAATATATCTTCGTGTGTCAGTGCATCAACGTCTATTGCAACTGGGATTGTCTCAATGTCAAGAATCTGTGTGAATCCACCTGCTGCATACATCGTACATCTAAGTGCTGTAAGATTTCGTGAAATTGCGATTCCGTTAGTTTCATCAGCACTAATTCCATTTGAGCCTGTTGCTAATGCAGAGTACAATGCATGAGTAATATCAGTTTCATCTTCTGTCGATGTGTATACAGTGTTGTACGTCTCATTGTCTGCTGTCTCTTCAATCTTAAATCGGCACTTATAAGCTGTACGTGCTGTTTCTGTTCCGTCACGATAATAACCAGACAATGTAATGAAGTTTGGAACTATTGTACTGTCCGCTGACATTTTTACAATACTAGATGATGTTTCCATAAAGTATGTACGACCTGCTTTTCCCTCGATTTTCGCCCAAGTATACGCATTAACATCGAGGGGTGCTTCTACGTTGCTATCTACGCAAGTTCCTATCCATGAGCCTACTGTTGCATCCGTAAACGTCTTACCACCATCGTTGCTATACTTAATGTGTAGGTAAGTACCGTCTCCTTGTGCACCTGGTGCACCACTTTTAACCTTTGCAACATCAAAACGCTTTGTAACTGTATATGTATCAAGGTAATTTGCTGTAATATCAATCCACCCTGTATCTGCAATCAATGCTGTTACAGTGTAAGTATGAGTTGTATTATCCCAAGAGCCTACAATTCCACTAGATTTCTGAATACTATAACTGCAATCGTTAGATATATCTGTATGCCCCCACAACACTTGTGCTGTCGTGTGACATTCTGGAAACGCTGTGTATTCTCCTTTGTAATCTGTTGTGATTGCTTGATAGTCCTTGTCAAGATTTATAATCATAGCACGAGACTTTTTCGCTTCATTGATTGCGTCATTAATCGCTTCTGTTGCAGTCTTTCCACCTATTGTGACGTTATCTCCAGAAATCCTTACAGTACCAGTTTTTATGTCTGCAAAAAAGATAATATTTCCAGATTTATCCTTGACTGTCAATGCACCAGTATTAATATAATCTGCATTGATTCCCTCTACATAAAGCAATCTTGTTATCATTTCGCCTGTGATTGTAAAACCATATGGATAATTTTTACCGCCATCCGTGGAAAAACCAATTGCTTCGGCTGTTAGTTTGATAACATTCTGTGATTCTGCGATTGTTGGTTTATCGTGCAAATAGTAAATAGTAGAGCCGTCTGGTTGTTTTTCTGCCGTAGAATACATGCCAGAGCTGTTTTTTAATGTATCATTTAACTTTTTAACTGCAATTTCACGATTTGTCTTTTCACGTTCAACTAATTCTTTCCCTTGAATCAGTGCTTTTTGTTCACTTGACGTGTAATTGCTTTGATTTCTCATTGGAGATTCTGCACTATTTTTAAGTGTTGTATATCCAAAGAATACAAAGTTTACATCTGTTAATACAGAATAGAAGCTTTTACCTCGCCAGTCTGTAATCTTTATCTTGTCTCCAAACTCTGCAATTGGATAAGAAATATAATCCATCGTAAATCCACGAAACGTTACATCCTTGAATCTTTCATAAATCCAAGAAACTAATGTCTCTTCATGACCTGCAACTAACGGATTCTCTATTTCTAAAACGTAGCCATCTGAACCGTATTTGACTAATTCTTCCACATCTTCTTCATTTTCGTTACCATCTTCATCGGTTGTTGTCTTAGTGACAGTCTTTGTCATTTGCACGCCTGTTACCTGCACATCGTTTGTATCGTTCGTCAGAGTGTTGTAATCGGTCAAATCATGGACATTACCGCTGTCATAGTTAAAGTCATAGGTCATTATCTGTAAATGCCCTGTACGGTCGATTCTTGCGTTTCCGCAGGCAATCATAGCGATAAAACCTATAATCTGTCGGTGTGTATACTCACTTGATGGCATGGATGGTATTTGGAAATCGTTATGCAAAAAGTTACTGTCTCCAATCAATATACCGCAGGTATCACAACTATCAATTAACACGCTCTTTGCTGTCGCAGGGAACGTCAATGTTGTGCTGTATGCCTTATCAGCTTTGTACATATCATCGTATCCGACAATAGTTACAACGTTTCCGTAGCCCTCTGGCTGTGTAACTGTAAATGTACCGTATTCAATTTTTTCTGTTGTCTCTGATAATTCAAATGTTATATACAGTCTTATTTTTGCTCCAAAGAAGTCATAATTGGATAAGTGATCATCGTCATTCATGATTTCTAACTGGACATTACGGCTGAGTGCAACACCTAAAGGAATGGTGTTAGCACCTGCCGCATCGACCAGACTATTGTTATCTATTGAAAAATCATCTTCTCCTAATGGCAGTACAGTTCCATTCGCAAGCGTTACTTCTGCATTGCATTTAAAATCTTGTCGTTCTGTCATTAGCTGTTTAAATTCATCACTTACATTTATCATATCGGGTTAACCCCCTGCATATTGAAAGATATACTTGATACTTTTTCATGGTTATTTTTAAGTGTTTTTATCTTAATGTCCGATACCTGTCCGACATAAAACTTTGCTGTTCTCCACTCTCCGTAAAATACAGAAAAATAATGTAAATCAAAAGATTTACCACGTGCCACCATTTCTAATATTTCCGTAACCTTAGACATTGGCACATCCGATGCACTGTATGTAAATCGCTCTACTGTGAACATCGGGGTAAACTTTCCTTTACCAGACTGTGCCCTTGTGCTACCTTGCGTATAGGTAGTTTCAAATGCTACAGCTGTGTCTGAATCTGGTTGCCAGACTTTTTTATTATTGATTTTTATATAATCCTGTGCCATTTTTTACTCCTTTCTACGCAAGGCTGAATGGATTTCTACCATTACTCATTTGTCTTAGTTTTGCTTCTTCGATAAATTCATCAAACAACGTCCTGCGGTTAATCTGTGCTGTGAAGTGATAATCTCCACCGTTGTTACTATTGCTATCAGACTCTAAGGACTTCATAACAGATAACAACTGTTCAAGTAAGTTAATCACGTCATTGTTGTTGCTGTATGTGCCGTTCTGCTTCTGTGCGATCACTGCGGATGCTTTCGCAGGTATAATCTTACCTGTTGCAATCTCTGGTGTTTTAAATGGTACACTTGCCAACTCTTTAGACTGATTCATAAAGGTTTTTATTGTATCTGGGAATGCTCTTTCCAGACCAACACTAATACCTGCTGGTAGCATCTTTCCAACCTTATCTCGCATTAATCTTGATGGAGAATGGATTCCAAAGAAACTCTTTACTGAATCAAACGCTTTGCTTGCAAGACTTGTCATTTTATCAACCAAAATCCATGCAAAATCTCCAATACCTTTTGCTATACCTTTTACAATGTTCTTTCCAACGCTTAACCAGTCCACTTTTGTAAACTTATCTTTCATTTTCACTACTGCATCTTTTGCTTTAGTAGCTAAACTACTAGGTAAGCCCTTAATTCCATTGACTGCATATGTAATAATTTTCCCTGCGGCTGTCTTTACTGTTGATAATTTACCAGTGATACCACTTCCAACATTTTTGACACCATTAGTACCTATTTCTTTTAATTTGCTAGGCAAATTTTTGATACCATTTACAAGGCTACTATATACGTTTTTTATTGCATTGACTGCATTAGGTTTTGCACCCATGATACCGTTCTTAATGCCCACAATAAGACTTTTACCAAGTGACAACCAATTGTAGGCTGCAAACACACTAACGATTGCCATGATAATTTTTGGAATACTTGCGATAAGTGTAGGAATTGACTGAATCAATCCTTTAATCAATATCGCAATAAGTTTCACACCTGCGACTAAAATTTTAGGTGCATTATCATTGATTACACCTGCAATGTTAATCACGATTTCAGGAACATTTTTGATGATATCTGGCATGGCATTAGCTATACCTTTAGCAAGATTTAACATAAGATGGAGACCAGAATCTACTAATTTTCCTGCATTGCTTCTTAAGTTTGCAGTAAAATTGGTCAGTGCTGATAATCCTTTACTGATAAACTGCTGTGTACCATTTGTGATACCTTTTGCTAAATTATCCATAAAGGACGTTCCAAGACTAGTTAAGGCATTGAGTGCTTTACCTGCAACAGATATTGCTTTTACTAAGATTCCTACCCAGTCAATTCCGGTCAATAACTGTGCTAATTTAGTGCCTAGCAATGACCAGTTTGTAGTATCTAAGGCATTTTCCAGTGTTGTAAGTATTCCGATTGCCAGACCAGAAAGTCCAAGACTAATAGAATTAACGTCTATCTGCTCTATCGCACCATTTAACCCCTGTCCAATAGATTTACCGATTGTATCCCATTTAAGGGTATTTACTGCTCCTGCAAGCATCTGAAAAGGTATATTGATACGGTTTGCAAACAACCGTCCTACGTTGGACCAATCAACCTCGTTAAACATTCCATTGATACCAATACCAATTTTTGCTCCTAAGTTCTTCCAGTCAATTCCCTCGATCAGTAGATTTAGAGTATTCACAATTGTATTAATACCTGCACCAATGGTTCTACCAAGTAAATCCCAGTCGATATGATCCACCAGACTGTTAAAGGTCCGTGTAAAAGCATTTACAAAATATGTAATCTTTGGGCCTACATTATTCCAGTTGATCGCATCATAAATCTTTTGTAGACCTTTGTTGATACCGCTAGCAATATAAGCTCCAAGTCCCTCCCAATCCTCTTTCTTTATGAGGTCCTTAATCTTCTTAGCAATGTCTGCAATGGAAGATTCAATAGGAACTTTCTCAAACATATCTCCAATGGATGGACCAGTGTAACCACCGCCACCACCTCCACCGCCTGCGGATGGTGTAGAAGAACTAGGGGTATCGTTATCTTTTTCTTTTTGATACTGTCGGATTTCATCCAGTCCAGAAAGATATGTCTGTATCTCTTTATTTGCCTTTTTCGTAGCATTTGCGTTATTCTTTGTGGCTTTTGCCGCCTTATTAGCACCACTGGATGTTTTATTCAATGATGCCGCATAATCTTCTTGTACGGCTTTCGCTCTTGTAAAAGATTTCTGTCCTGTCAGTGCCGCTATAAACATTCCTATATACGTGATCGCTTTCGATAACATATTCATGAATGCCGTTAATATAGGTGCAACTACGGACAAAATCGGTGCAAATGCTGTTGCCAAACTGTTTTGTAACTGAGTTAATGCTGACATCATGGAAGATATCGAAGCATTAGTAGCTGACGAATACTGTGCAAGGTTGTTGATACCTGTCATGATTCCACTGTTAACTTTAGAAATCATTCCAAAAACGGTAGAATATAATATACTCATACCGACCATTCGACCAATAGAAAATCTTGCATTATTAGCACTGTTTGTTGTGCTTGTGAAGTTCTGTGCCAGTCCACTAAGACGTTTTCCAAGTCCAGATACAACTCCACCCATCCTACTAAAGACAGATGAAATACCGCCTGTCTTTGTCTTAGCACTGTCCACAGACTGACTTACATTCTTAAATGATGAACCAAGCCTACTATTTGTGTTAACAAGTCCTTTTTCTTTTGCATCTGTCTGCGTTATTTCTTTGTTTAAGGCATCCAAAGCTTTTTGACTTGCACTAGATGCCGTGGCAGAATATGCACCAGTCATAGGGGCTGTCTTGATCGCAGGTGTTTGTACTGTTCCACCACCGCTTTCTAACTGACGTTTCTTAGCGATCAGTGAATCATACTGCCTGCCCAACTTCTCTGCCGCACTCTCTAATGCCATGAAAGCAGGAGAGCTTGTAACACTCTGGTTTCTTGCAAACAATTCTTGCTGTGTCTGTGCAACTTGATTGAACTGTGCTTCTACCTGCTGTAGTGTCTGTTCAAGAATCTGATAAGCTGTAGTGTTGATAGGGCTGTCACTTATCTTTTGTTGTGCCTGTACTGTCTGCTCCAAGCTGTTATTTAACAGTTCTACCTTTGTTTCTGTGCCTGTGATCTCTGCATTAAGTTTAGCTAATGCGTTAGCACTTTCCTTACTTGCCAGACCTGTTCCACCTGTCAGCTTTCCAGTCTTAGGCAGTCCAGTGTTTCCTGTTGTAGATGTTTCCAACTGCTTCTTTTTTGCAATCAACTGTTCATATTGCTGATCTAATTTAGAAGCGGCACTCTCCATTGCTTGAAACGCAGGAGAAGCTGTAGCACTTTGATTTCTGTTAAATACATCCATCTGTGCTTTTTCTAGCTCTGCAAGCTTTTGTCCTGTGCTTTCTATTGCTTTATCTAACGTATCTAGTGCATTAGACTTAATATCTATGCTTTCTAGCTTCTTTTCTGCCTGTGCGGTCTTTTCGATCTGATCTGCCACAGACTTTGCTTTCTCTTCTACGGTATCTAATCCCTTTGTATCTGGGGTTTTGATACCGCCTTTCATTGCATCCTTAATGGATTTTCCGATGCTGTCAACCTGTCGGGACAGACGTTTTAAAAGGGATGTGATCTCTTTTACGCTTGCTTTAGCATCCGTTGTGTCAATCTCTGTTTTGATATATATACTTCCGTCTGCTTTTTGTGTAGCCATTTAATCACACCCCTTTCTGTCCATTAAGAAGTGCATTAAGTCTGTCTCTTTCTGATTGTTCTTCTTCGGTGTATTTAACGTCTAAATCAATAAGATTCTTATTCTCTTTGTAGAAATCACGTTCCCAGTCATCAAGTTTCTTTCCTTTCGCTTTCTTTATGCGAACATTAAGAATCTGTGAAAACAAGGATTCTCCGATTTCCATATAAGCTCCCAAAAAAGTCCACCAATGAAGATATTGCATGGCTCTGATTTCTCTTCCTAAGACCCTATTAACCGATGGAATAATAACCGCACCGTCCTGTTCCCAGTCCATTGTGTGCGGTTTTTTCTTCCCATCGTCTTTTATACCCATGTCAATAAATTCGATGGCTTTTTCTCTTGCTTCTTCATAGTCATGCGGTGGCATTTCGTCAAAATCAATGTATAAAATGGTAAGAGCAACAATCCACTTTTCATCGTTCTCAAACTCTGGATCATTAAAAGTCTTTAATATATCCAAAATTGCTCGAAAATCTGTACGAATATCGTACTTAATGCCACCAACTACTATGGATGTTGGAAGTTCCCAGACTTCCATTTATTTGTGATATTTAGAAGTTGCTCTTTTGATCTTCGCCTGTTTCTTCTTAATTCGCTGATCTGTTACCTGCTCAATAACGTCCGCAATCTCAACGATGATATTCTCAATAAAGAAATCTCCACTTTCTGTTAATGTCAGTGGATTGCAGATAGCAAAAACAGATTTAGAAGCTTTAGAGTTGAGTAAGTAATCAATCTGTTCTTCTAATCTGTCGGATAATTCCAGAATGTCTTTTTCTGTTGCATCTTCTGGTACTTCCATCTTTTCAAGATTTGCAACTACCTCTTCATATCTTCTAATGATATTTAAATCAACTGGGTTGAATAAGAATCTTCCGATTTCCTCATCATTTTCATTCGTTAAAATTACATTTAATGCCCCAGTTTTGACTTTTCGTCTAAGTTCTTCCATATCCTGCACTCCTTGTTATGATAAAACTGCTTTGCTGTTGTCTTTTAAGTCCTGTGTAGCACTTTCTGAAAATGTTCCAGATGTTACGTTGTAAGTACCTTTTTTGCGGTTTCCTGCGTAGTTAACTGTAAATGGAATCTGGTAACCACTTGTGTCTCCACCGTAGGATGTTGGAACAACATAACAATCTTCTGCGTATGCTTCATAAGCTCCGCTTGATGCTTCTTTCCATAGGTGTACTTCTACTGCGGTAGTTTTCAGATTATCGTCTTTGTAACGATTATCAATGATCTCCTGCAACTTCTGGCTTAATGTGCTGTCAGCTTCTGCGTAATAAGGGTCGGCTTCTGAAGAAACCTCATATCCATTGTGTTTGAATGTAGATTCTCCGATAATATTTTTACTTGTTTCTGTATCTGGATTAAGTTCGACATTGTACTCTTCTAAGTCTTTTCCAAGACGTTCATAGGATGGTGTTTTACCACCGCACAAAGAGCCTGCATCTAAGAAATGAGCCATATACTTACGGTCAATTTTACCTGTTGTAACTGCCATTATGATTCTCCTTTATCTTTTCAAGGTCAGTGATCTACATCATGTCGTAGACCAGTTAATAGTTAATTTATTTATCTATCAAAGTCGTTTTGATATCGGGCAGAAATATTGATAGCCCAATTCTCAGACTTGTTTTCGTTTATACTGTCCAAATATGCAGGTGTCTGTCTGTCAATCGTTAAAAACTTTCGATTACCTGTCAGAACCGGATATTCTTCTAGCTTATATGTATTATTGTTAATCGTGATTGTTTGTTTTTCTAACCATTTGCCAAGGTTGTCCAACCACTCTTTAATATCCGCTTTTCTCTTTGGTTTTGTACCACTCGCACGATATATCACGCAAAACGGATACAAACAAACTTGTGTGACGTGTCCTGTGATGCTTTCTTTTTCTGATTCAATCACAGCACCACTAACTGGAAACATTGCCTTTCCGCTTGCATCATTAAGTGTAGAAAACTCAATTTCTTCTCCCTCTCTTAAATCCGGGAACTGATTTACAAGTTCTTGTAGTGCTGTCGTGACTACGTCAAAGCCGTCAATGTCGTACTTGACTGGTTTCTTTTCTTCTGCCATCAACTTCCTCCTGCCTGCTTCTTAACATGAGTAACCCATGCTTTGCCGTGATTCTTCTTTGCTGTTTCAAACCATTTTGGAGTTGCTTTTGGATTGGAATAGGACAGGTCTTCTTTTGCATTGGTATGTCCTGCAAATTCAGTGACTAATACTTTCTTAGCACCTTTTCTCGCCCATGGAGAACCTGTTAGTTCGTCAACCATACCTTTACCATAGTACAAGAAACGTCCCATCGGTCCAGTACCTGCACAAACAAGTCCTGTTCCTGCTAAAGAAGCACTTCTCGCCCTTGTAGTATTGATAAATGTACCTGTTTCGTGTGGCATATATGGGACCATATCAGTCATAACTTGACTATCTAACCAATATTGAGCACTTTGTATTTGTTCATCGAATCTCGCCAGACTGATATTAGCTCTCATGTTCTGTGTATTCACATTAACATTTCCTAATTTCTTCTTAGCCATATATAACCACCTACTTAGCCATTACCTCAAAGTGCGGGATTATGTCGTAAAAGGCACTTCCAGTTATTGCAAAGACATAATCATACTTAAGTTTCATTTCTTCATAGAATCCGTCAATATAATCATCCTCTGCAATCGGTTCTTCATTCTTCCATTCGCCAACGATAAAGAAATCAAAACTATTCGCCTTAGAACTAAACGTAAGTGCTTCTGACAGCTTATCATTCGTCTGTTTACACCATTCTTTAGGCGGTAGCCATAATTTACTCCCTACCATCTTTTGACCACTTTTTAGGCTATACTGCACGTTTAATACAGCATTGTCCTGTGATTCAGAACCGTACTTTGCAACGATGCTTGCTTTATCCATGTTTAGGTTCGTATTATGCAAAATAGAGGGATACCATGTATCTCCAAATTTACTTTCATACCTATTAAAAAGTGTGATTGTATCGTTATACATCGTATCCCCCCGTCTATAATGCCCCTGCTTTTTTAAAAGCTTTGAAAATCTTTTTAGACTGTAAAGCAAACCAGTCAATCATTTCTTCATTTTTTGCCCAACAATCTACGTTGCAAGACTGCCCATCTAAACCACTTTCATATAAGAAAGCGTGCATAATCTCATGCCTAAGCACACTTTTTTGAACCGATTCAATGTTATTCACAGAATCAACACTTTTTTCAAAAATTGCAACGACTATTGTTTTATTTGAATAATCGCAATAACCAGACAATTCTTGTAGTTTTTCATCTTCGTTCTCGTGTCTGAATCTGATTTTATATGTAATTCCTAAAACATTTACTTTACAATCTTTCATAAATACTCCGTTGGGTACATTCCCATATACAGTAGACTTACTCCGTTGGCATCTGCGACACCCGATAAGTAGTCTCTTATTGTGTCAGAGTATAACTGCTTTTGTGCTTCCTTATCCGCTAGACACTTATCTATCAATGTAGCCGTACCTGCGTTACTGGAAGTTACATAGCTTATACTCTCGTTTCCTGCACTCTTAGATGCTACCTGCTTGCTCATCACTGTCCCATCTTCTAATGTGATATAACCCTGTGATGCTTCAACTCTCGTTTCTGCCTGTTCAATCTTATATGTGATTGATAGAAGTTCGCAAACACATCTTTTAACTGCTTCTGCATCATCTTCATCTTTTGGAAAAGCAATCTTAAGTTTCTTCACATTGTCAACACCAGTCGTGGCATTATCTATCTTCTTGCAAGAATCCCAGACCAGACGATTAAAGTCTGCTTCTGGGATTGCTTTCTCTCCAAAAAGGGTTTTGTAATATTCATAGTCAATGTACGCCATGATATCACACTCCTTTTTATCCGTTGGATTTAATAACACCCATACGGATATTCTTCTGATTAAATGCTAAAGACCAGTTTCCTTTAGTTCCTAACTCTGCATTTGTAGGAGACTCTTTTGCAATCTTGTTAGCATTAATAGAAAATCCGTTAGGATGTAATACATAACCCTGTTTGGTATACAGCTTTTCAATACCGGCAGATTTTTCTGGGTCATAGTCTGTATAATAAGGATTTTCATAGTTTGTCTTATCACACGTCAATACTGAACCAGTACCAAGCATATAAGTTTTGTATACTGGGTTTGTTCCTGTTGTATCAACTGTAAATCTGTCTGTTACCAGTGGGATAAGTCCACCGATTGTAGGGAGATTTACTTCTCTTTCTACTGCGTTAGCAATAGTGTATTTGTTGTAATCAACAAGTCCCATTGCTTTGTATTTTGCGTAGATGTAAGAGTTTAATACAAGTAACCCCATCTTGTCAGCGGAATCTCCTAAAGCTTTCTGCTGTGCAAAGATAAGTGTTGTATCATCAATTTTGTTTGCGTCTCCTACAGTACCCTCGCCAGTTAAAGATAAGTCTGTAATATGGTTTTCCATACCAGACAGGCTTAAAACTGCATCAACTGTAGTCATTAAGTCACGTGTTCTTACCTGCTTATAGAATCTTGCAACAGAGTTTGCAACATGTGTCATAGGGTCTGCACCTGTTAACTCTTTTGTAAAGTCTTTTGATTTCCAAGCTTTCATTCTCTGGATTAACATGCAAGTCTGTTTCTTTCCTGTGATTTCAACAGGTGTATTGTCTGTTTCTCCATCGTTGTTTAAAGCCTGTGAGTCCTGTTCATCAATCGGTGTATAGAAAGGAATTGTTGCAACGTTTCCTCTCTCTCCGATTAAGTCCATGATTGTATTGTCCTGTGCTAATACACCAGATGCAATAATCGCATCGTTCCATGTTGCATTTTCGCTCATGTATCGTGAAAAAACTTCTGGATCAAAAGCGAATCCGCCAAAAGTTCCTGTTCTTGGCATAAAAAAAGTCCTTTCTACCCAAAATAAGAATAGATAAGGACTTATCTTTGTCCCATCTACCTACAACTATTAAGGGATTTTAGGTTAGCGGCTCACTTCCAAATTGTGAGTCGGTATGGTTTCTATTTGTCGTTTGCTAAAGAGTTGTAGAGGTCTGGGTCTTCTGCCTTTAACGCAATCTGAGCATCTAAAGACATTTCATTTAACTTCTGAACTCCTTTTTTTCGTTCTCCGCTGTTAAATTTTGTCGTAAAACTTGGAATATTATTTTTAGGTTCTTTTTTTTCTTCAACAAAGATGCCCTCGTTTACTTTCCCATCTGTTGTATAAAGTTCATTAAAAACATCTTCTGCATTTTTCCCGTTTTCTTCTTCCAGTTTTTCAAGCATCCCCTTGCGGATAGCTTCTTCTGCAAATGTATTTACAAATTTTTTGCCAGATAAGAAATCGTTTACTTTCTCTTTGAGTTCTACCTGCTTAGAAAGTTTATCCATAGCTTTATCTTTGTCTGCAATCTCTGTTTTTAGTGTAGAAATCTGTTCTTTAAGACCGTTTACGTCTTCTTTTTCTAACTCTGAAAGTTTTGACTGTACATCTTCTACAGATGTTTTGTACTCATCTCTTTCTGTTGTTATCCTGTTACATTTTTCTACCTGTTTATTGTAGTCAGCTACAGTCTTGTAATTTTCAGACATCTTCTTTTTCAGATCTGCCTTTTTCTCTTCTGGGATTTCAATTCCTAATTCTGCTAAAATCTGTTCGTAATTCTGCATATATATCCTCCTACATTGTTTGTATACCGCTATGTCTGCGGTAATGGATTAAGACTTATATACCTAAGTCAAGGTAAAAGAAATGTGGGGACTTGAACCCCACTCGAGCCTCGAACTCTTTTCCTGTTGTCTTGCAACCAAAAACGCTAAAAAAACTCTGTACTTACAAGGAGGCTGTAGCAAATCTGCATAGTTCCTACATATTTATTGTAAACCCTAAAATATGCCGTTTCAATACCCTCTTTTTTTACATTTCCGCAAGTTTCTTTATCTGTCGCTGTATCTCTTTTCTCTCGTCCATAAAGTCAGAATCAATAACCATAGAAGAAAGCATATCATACACTTCCACCATCAATCTACCGACCGATTCCATAAGCTTATCGCGGTGTCCTTGATCTCCGCTTTCTTTGTATGCCATTTTAGCACTTAAGTAGTTGTCATACAATGCATCTATATTTTTATCATACTTGCCATTGCTGTACTTCTTAATAAGATTCTCTCCTGCATCCATGACGGTTTCCGCTATGTCTCCATGCTCCATCTTTTCCAGATTGCATAATGTTGTTGTAATCTTATACATTGCATCAAGATTAGATGTTGTGAGCTGTTTTAATGCTGAGTTTTTTTCTCTTTCTAGCTGTTCTTCCAGAACATGTTTGATTTCACTCATAATTTGACCCCCTTAAGCTTCTTTTTGTATTTCTCATGAATGCAGTCCTGTGTCTCTGTAATATACACCATGTCGTATCCTACAGAGATTAGATCAGTAACCATCTTTTCAACTGTTTCTAGCTCTTTAGATACGTCTTTTACCAGACATTCTACAAATAGTGCATCCGATACGTTTCCGTTCGTTCTAAGTTGCTGTGCGTACTTCTCATAGGCTTCTTTTGTCTCTTTCTCCCAGTTGTGATACTCTATAAAGCCATCCTCTACGGCTTTCTGCTTTGTGGATTTTCCGATACTTAGTCTACTGGCTGTATACCAAGAGTCGGGAATCACTTTTATAGTACCGCTAAAAGAATCTTTTAAAAGCTTGCCGTGATGATCTACAAAATACCTGCATACTTCACGTCTCTCCAAGCTTTCTGTAAGAAACTGGTATTCATGTAATCTTTTGTAGCCTTTCAAACCTAAGAAGTTGAAATAGTCTGCCATTTGACCGTGTATCATCATAGCCGCTACATATCTTTTGTTGATCTCGTCAAAGATATCTTCTGTTTTTGTTACTTCAAGATTGTTTGTAAATTCAATCATGATCGCACCTCCTTAAGAGATACGCTTTATAATAATATTCGCATCTTTTACTATTGCCGCTGTTGTTCCTACATTTCCGATGCTTACGATTAAGCTACCGCAAGATGGTACAGTTACAACCGTTGTTGCTCCCACGTTCTGAAATGTGTTCGCTGTAACTACTGTATAGTCCATTTCTGTTCCACCAATAGCTTCTCCGTTAAGCTCTACAGCAAGTGCCGTTGCTCCTGTTGTACTAGCGGATACATTTCCGTTAAATTCTACCTCTACAGTCATAGGGCAGTTTGATCTATTCGTTAACGTAAACAGACCAGACCCCTCTACATGATTCAGCCACCCATAATTACAAGTACAACGTCTGCTACTATATCGTGTATTCGTAAATAGTACGTTTGCACCACTGTTTACATTCTGCTGTTCTACATTTACCGCATTTAACATAGTTTTCCCTCCTAAACAAAAATAGGATGCCGAACCCGACACCCTATCGTTAATATATTGCTAGTCTACTTAGTAGATATGGATTCTTCCAACAAGCTTGATTTATTTACACATTTACACTTCCGCAGTTGCAACCACCGTATGCATACCCATTATAGGATACATAAGGACTTGCTGTAATGTATGCAGGTGTTGGGAATGGTCTAACAGCATCCACAATGTTCTTAGTCTGTGATACCTGCGAAATCTGGAAGTTAGATAACTGTAAGTCTCTATCTCTGTCCGCAAGTTTATCTCTAAGATTCTGGATTGTGTTGTCCTGCATCAACTGGCGTGTAGCCTGTCCGTCTGCGAGGATTGTTTCCTTAATATCACAGCAACACTGTGCCATCTGTGCCTGCATATTCTGGGCCATTAAAGCCGCATCATAGCGGTTCTGTAACACTTCTTTCTGTGTTTCACAGCAACAAGCCTGCTGTTGTGCCTGCATCTGCTGTAATCCTAACTGTGTTGTGTATCTGCTTTCTAATACGTCTCTCTGTGTCTGACAAGCTGTATTAGATACGTTCTGGTTTGTATTGAAAATATCTCTCTTAACAAACTCATCGGATAAGAAAGCATTTTCGCCTGCGGTCGTTGCGGTATCGTTATTTCTTCCCCATCCGTTACCACAGAAAAGGAAAGCAATTAAGATAATCCAAATCCACCAACCACCGTTGCCGAAGCCGTTATCATATCCGTCATTTCTTGTCACTGCCGCTACATCTGCCGCAGTGAGTCCCATTGCTTCATTCATTGTTGTTGTCCTCCATAAATTTATTTACCAAGCTGTGCACCGCTTAATATCTATTTGTTCACTTTGTCCACAATATCCTGTGGATTCATGCCCTGCTGTTGGCATAGGCTATTAAACACTTCTTGTGGGTTCTTTCCCTTGCACATTTCCATTGCCTGCTTGATCGCAGGGTTTGTCTGTGCCATGCTCTCAACCATAGACTGCGGATTGTTAGACCCTCTTACCATGCCCATTACCTGCTGTACCATTTGCATAGGGTTGTTGTTTCCTATCATACCGCCTATCATGTTCATTAAAGGATTACTCATTGCTTAACTCTCCTTTCTCTGGTTGCTCTCCTAGCTTTGCTAGAAGTTCTTCAAACTCTGTTCTTGTAACATATCTATTATCATAGTTTACATTTTGTTTTTGGGCGTTCTGCGTGGCTTCTGGCGGTATCTCCTCGAATCTAAATACCTTAAAAGTTGCACTGCCCATTCCATCTACACTCTTTACATAAAAGAAAGGTGCGTTGTTATCCATCATCCATGCTGTAGCCCCTGGCTGTACGATCTGGTTCTTTGCTCCCTCTATGCCTGCAACTTGTATCCAATTAACATTCTGTGTTGGAACTTGTGTCTCTGGCATTGGTTTATTGTACTGCTGTTGCATTTGCTGTAACTGATTTAGCCTATCCTGCAACTGCATTGTATCCTGCTGATACATTGGTGCATAAGGATTATAGTTATATCCGTTCACTCTTCCACCTCCCTTTTATGTGTAAATTATCGCATTAAAAAAGAGACTCTAACAGGTCGTTAAAGTCTCATAAAAGTATCATATTAAATTAAAAAATTAGCACCATGATAGGGGTCATGGTGCTTGAACAATAAGGATAAGATTGAGGAACACCAATTGATGAAAAAAGGTGTCGTGTTGAAAAATGAAATTTAAACCAAAAAATTGAGGAAATTCAAAAATGATTTCTCATGCTCACAACAGTGAGCAAATGGAAGCAACAGGACTCGAACCTGTGACAGGTCGGTTATGAGCCGACTACTCTGACCAACTGAGTTATACTTCCACGGACTCCGTGAGGAATCCACCGTACTATATACATAACAAAACAATAAAGAAAGGATTAAAGTATTATAACATGAAAAAGTATCTCCGAAACAAACCACTCTCATTTAAAACTAAAAATGAAATCTTATAATAATTTATTCAACAACTTATTACTTGTTACATTTATATTGTATCATGGATTTTTACCTTTTCAATCCCCTCTTTTTTTCATTGTCCATTACATATCAAATTTGACATTTTCCCACTTCTTATAAGCATCCATGTATAGCTCCCTCTTATCTCCGTTAAATGTCATTTCATAATACATTCCATCGGATAATGTCGTGCTTAACAGTGCTTTATGATTCTGTAATGTCTTAGCATACCAGACAACGTATATATCGTTGATCGTAAGATGTTTCTGATCTGTCTTATCAATATGATCATTCACATAATCTGCAATCTTGGCTTTGCATACTGCTAAAAATTCTCTACTTCCCATTTTCTTCTCCTAACATACTCTAATAATCTTGTTATTAACTTTCCTGCTGATTCTCTTTGCTGTAGACAGACTTACGTTCATAAGCTCTGCACATTTCTCTAGTGGTATATTCTTTGCCCGATACTCGAACAATGTTCTTTCAACATCTGTGAAGTTGCAATACGTACGGAACATATTTAGTTCGGGTACGGTAAAATCATATACTTTCAAAAGCAAACACCTCACTGTTTGTCGTGTGTTGTCAGTGCATTTATCAGATCGTCTCTGGTTTTTTTTAGACCCTCAATGTTGTTTCCAGTAATCTTATTCTCAATCAAATTAAACATACTCTTCATGACTAAGTTCATATCGTCTTGCTGTTTGTTGATCGTACTATAGTCACTATTGAGCTTTTGATTAATTTCTTTGATATCTGTTTCTATATGTTCTATTCGCTGTTCCAAATCGTCTGTAGGCTTCTTGTAATGCTTATAGGCATTGTACAATACTCCTATAGCTCCACCAATTGTAATAATCCACCCACAGGCTACCATAATTTTGTTTATAGTATCCATTATTTACCTCGTGCATTGTTGTATCGTGTCGCTGCACCTCGTGCTGAGGATGCTTGACTCCTGTTCCAGTCTGCTGTATTTAGTCGTTCGCTCTGCTTCTTAAGATTGTTCTCTTCGCAGTAATCATTGTAGGCTTTGTTCTGCTTCTGCAATAGTGCCGCCTTTTTCTGATACTCTATGTCAAGATCGTGCTTTAAGGCTTCGTCCTTTGCATTATCCACAGCCGTTTTCATGCCGATTAACTGCCGTTTTGTCTTTCTGATACGTCTTTCAAGCTCTCTCTGTCGTTTCCGTTTTTCATATTCTTTGCGATTCTCTTCGCTGTCGTAGTCCTCAAACGGATTGTTTATTCCATCCCCCGGACCGTGGGAGTGCCGGCAGTTTGCCCCATGGATTCCCTGCACGTTTCCCATACCGCAGACCGAAAAAGGCGGAAATCTTGGGTCATTACCGCTTTTGCTGTAAAACTTGCCTTGCCACCAGTAATGATTGGTTAAGTTGTCTCCACCGTCTCCAATTCTTGCTCCTAAATGTGCAGACGTGAGAATTATATCCCAGTTCATCTCGTCCATGCGTGCATCCGTGATCTCTCCTGCCATCTGACTTACACCAGTGCGAACCGCTCTTGTAGTTGCTGTTTCTATGCTGTCTCTGTGTCCGCTAGGGTAGGTTACGTCTGCACCGCTGTTTATTATGTCGTTTACAGCTTCTTTAACCGCTTGTGTGTACCCTGTCGTACCGCTTGCAGTCTGTGTATATGCTTTATCCACTGCCTTAATGTAATTATCATGACAGGCGTTCGGCATCGTGCCAGTAAAGTTATACATCTCTCCCTTGGTCTTTTCATAATTCCTTTGCAACAGTCTCTGTAGATAAGGACTTTTCCCGAGTGGTGTTGGTTCAAGACCTGCTTTCTTGTAGATTGTATCATCCCATTCAAGAGCCTTGATTCCTGCTTCTTTCATAGTGCGTGCGATCTCTGCAATACTTATCTTTGTCGTTTGTGCTATCTCTGCCTGTACCGCTTGCAAGATATACCCTGCATCCTGCAATACATCCATCTGCCACTTGTCAATAGGAGTAAAAAGGTAATCTTCCCCACGTCCTAGCCTTATCATCATTCGCTCTATAATGACAGATACTATCTTGTTATGTAGTTCTTCTGCTTGCTTCTCTGCCTTTTCTGGCACATACCAGAGATAGGTAGGTGTTAACATAATCCCACCTGCCTATTCTTCTGGGTCTTTTACCATTAGTGCCGCATCTAGCATCTTTCCAACTACTGCCGCATCCGCAGGCTTGCCCTCTTGCGTTAATGTTTTGTCTGTTTCTGTACTGCCCGTAACTCCTTTTTTGCAGATGTTGTGCAACAGCTTTTCTTGTTTTGTAAATGGTTCTGGCAGTTTTACATCTTCGCCATTAAGGTATTCAAGGTATTTTTCAATCCTGTACTTTCCCATGCTTTCACTCCTCTCCGCTTGCACCGAATAAGTCTGGCTCTTTTGGCTGCGCTTCTTCTTCAAGTGCTTTTGCTTCTTCTTCACTGAATCCCTCAAATTTAACTAGATAGTACCAGAATGGAATCTTGTTGGAAGTAACATAACTGTACCATCTCGCTCTATCTTCATCTTCGTTGTATGTAATGTCTCCAAAGTCATACACGGTTTCATACAGTCCTCTTGGTGCTAATTGGTACAAATCTGCGAATATATTAAGTGCCGCAATCAGATCATCCATGCAGATTTGTAGCTTGTCCCTCACGTCTTTAATAAACTGTATTGTACGTTGCTGTTCTGCTTCTACGCCTGTAGCTGTCTGAATCCCTGTCGTTTCGTTAAATACAAAGTATCCATTGGAGAATCCGCACTTATACCCAATCTGTGACAGTAGGGCATTGATTCCTGTCAATCGTGTATCCGTGTTGAGACTTGGGTTTACCTCTTGATAGAATCCTTTAATGTCTGAGCTATTTACATTCTTGACGTACTCTGGCAGTCTTAACCGCTTCTTGCTTCTCTCGAATCCATCTTGCGTATTGTTTACCCTTGTACCAGTCTCTAACAGCTTGTCGGAGTCTAGTAACAACATTCTTCGGCTGTCGAATATCTCTGTTGCGTTCCTACTGTATGCAGTGTCTAAATCTTTTAGCTCTTCTATTGCCTCATAAAAGATAGGCAATCCTAAACTACAATGCAAGTCTACATTGTTCGCCTGCGGTGTCCTAAGAACTGCATACAGACGTTGTCCGTTTAGGTTTGTAAGTCCTACATTTTCCAGTTCTCCCCTCCAAGGTGTCTCGTCTATGTCAATTGGCTTTCCTGTGTCGTTTGCATCCTTAGATGCGTAACAGCGGTTAGTAATTTGATACACGTCCTCAATATATCTGTGATATTCTAGTTTTGTATAATACGTCCTGCCATCACTGGAAATTTCTCTATGCGCAAACACAATGCCTTGAATCTCTCCGTTGCTTTCGTCTGTAACAATAAAGTTCTCTGGTGTAATCAAGTCCACACTTGCACCGTTAGGCTTTAATACAACTGTACCGTATGCACAGCCATATTCTACGTGATGTCGTACCTGTTCCAGTTCCTTGTCTATCTGCTCCTGCAACCAATTAGCTCTTGCACTGCCATCTATCTCTATGCCTATTGCAAGTGTAGCAAGGCGTGCTGTCTCCGAACACACCGCTTTTGCAAAGTTGATAGTCTTGATATGTTCTTCCTTGTCTAACCAGTACGGACTGCCCTTATAGATGTATGCACATTTTTCTATAGCTCTCTGCATCTCTGGACTGGTAACAGTATCAATCTTAAATTCGTCTCTTGCCTTTTGTCTAAAAAGGTTACTTAATATCTCTTTCATTCTGCTTATTATACCCATTTATTCCACCGCTATCAGTTTAACGTTTCCGATTTTTGTTTCTATATCTCCTTGTATCAAATCGCTATTAATCGTAAGCCAAACCCCACCATCATGGATAGATATTTTTTCTATATCCTTGATGCCTAACATTACATTTCCAATTTGTATACAAGTTACATCTTTTAGATTTATCATTATTATGCGTTCTCTCCTCTCCTCATAATCACTCTGTTGTATGCATACCTCAACGAATCAATAGCATGATTGTCTCTGTCTGGGTATCCGCTTATTATGTTACCGTCTTTATCTCTATCATACTCATACGTTGTAATTTCTTTGTATGCGTATGGTGTTCTCCTCGGGTCAATTACAATCTTCCTACGTTGTAGCCATTTCATGCCGTATTCAACTGACCCTGGACCTTTAACTGCTGCCTGTGCCACAAGACCTAAGTTTCTATAGTCCTCTACAGATTTAGGCTCTGCACTATCACAAACGATCGCATAATCGTTATAGCCTTTTTTCTTTATCCAATCGGCTGTTTGCTCGTTTGACCGCTTATTTACACAATGTTCGTCTATAAAATAGATTGTTTCTCGTGCCACATCGTAGTAGGTCCTTGTAAATGCGTACTTATCCGGATACCAACCCCAGTCGACACCTTGATATATGCGGTCCATCTGTGCTATTTCTTCGTCTGTAATTTCTCTTACTTCTACATACTCAAATACTGCCCCACCGTTACCGTTAGCAATGCCCATGTATTCATGTTCATATGCTTCTGGTCTAATTTCTTTTAGGTGCTCCGCTTCGTCAATAAACGGCTGTCCTAGCCACTCTTTCGGCACGTCCAGATATGTACTTCTTGTAATGAGCCTGTTTTCCTTTGGCTCTTGCAAATACTGATTTGCCCAGTTATTAGCACTCTTCGGCGGGTTAAAGCTCTTAAATATCCATGCTAAATCTCCACCACGAATAGCGGACTGCTCTATATTTCGTATCTCTTCTGGTCCTGCGAACTGGTCTAATTCTTCAAACCAAACAATTCCTATATATCCAAACTCTGGTGCTATAGACTTAATCTTATCTTTATCATCAGCACCACGAAAGAATATCTTTTGCCCTGTGTCTCTCATTGTGATTTCATACGGAGAACTTGTATATTTATAATCTTTTTCCGAGAACTCCTGTTTTGTTATTGCCCATTTGGTTTTAGCAAATACAGAATCTTTTACAGTGTTATATACTTTTCTTACAACGAGACAATGAATGTCATTGTTGTTTCTCATTAGTTCTGTGATAATATTCGGGATCGTTGAGGATTTACCAGAACCACGTCCTCCCGGCAATACATATTCCGTATGCCTATGGTTTCGTACATCTCGAATCATCGGATGGAACACATCGGGGATTATATCAAGGTCCATGTGATATGTCTTATTCTTTAATGCTTCTTCTCTTGCTTTCTTCTCTTCCTCTTCCTTTGCCTGCACCGTTAAAGCCTTTTCTAAGTCGTTCATGGCTTTTAATTGATCTGGGAAGTCTGGAGTAAATCCAAAAGAATCTTGCAACGCACCAGTGGCGATCATTGACCGTCTTCGCTGTATGTCTGCAAGACTCATAATATCATAGCCATTTTCTTTATCTGTTTTGGCTTGTAGTTCTGCTATATATTCTTTCACTCCATGCTTTTCAATGATGTTCTTTTTTGCGTTCTTCGCTGTTGCGGGGGAGTATCCAGCTTCGATAGCGGCTTGATAATCATTCCCACCGTTTTTAATCCAAGCATGGGCAAATGTTCTTTGCTTCTGTGTAAGTTCATTCCGCATTTATTTGCCCATTCCTTTCTCGTATACTTGCCCATATGTCAGACAAGCATTTAATTATGTCCACTTGTGATGCTGTCCTTAGTATCTCGTACTTTGTATCTCTCCAACCTTTTCTTGTATTCTCATATGCTTTTATAGACAGGATGTACATTGTTATCATTCGTTTCTGGTCCTCTGAATAGAATTGTGTTGTGTCTAAGCTTATTACAAATCCGTTTGATACTATTGCTCTTTGTAGTTTTCTCATAATTCTATTTAGATTCATCTTCTCACATCCTTTCTTGGTTTATATATATTTAAACAGACCGTTAGGCAAGCGTCACATCTCTTGCATCTCTTTTAACCTATAGGGTGCGTGGTTGCAACGAAATTTACCACCTCTAACGATCTGTTATTTATTTCTTATATTCTTTTGTGCTTGGATTCCTGCTTTTATATTTGTCGCATGTGCATAGATATGCGTTGTATATTCTGTCATACTTGCCTACGTTACACATATAGTAGTTCTTTGTATCACTTCCTAGTAGATACATACATTCAGCACAGCATATACTTCTATCTTCCATCCTGCACCTCGTTCTTGTACCTGCCACATACACACATATGACTACACTTTATATTTACAAGTACCACTTCCGTCTTATCCTCTTGGATAGCTCTTCTCTTTGTCTCCGTCACGATCTCGCAGTACACGCAATCGTTACAGCAATTCTTTAGTTTGTTATTAATCAAAAAAGACACCTCCCGACTATGGTTATTATCTAGTATAATTATACCATAGTGAGAAGTGCCTTTGTTTACACTCTTTTTATTCTCGATCTGGTTCCCAAGTGGTCCCGAATTTTTTTTTATGTGCCTCGGCGTACTTGTCAAAAAATTCTTGATCAGACGAAAGGCTCAATTCATACGCCACGCTTTCTCTTAAATCTGCATCCATTGATTTTAGCGCTTCGTCAAAATCAATTTCTTTCCCATATTTGTTTTTTACATTCATCCGCGTACCTCCTTTATTATTGCTTACTTTGTTTCTATACTCGTCTCTTTCTTTCAACAGCGTGTCAAGATTTGTTTTCTCGCCCCGATTAATCCGCGCCCTTGCGTTTCTGATCTGCGCTTGTTTGTGTCGGCAGTAATCACTACAAGTGTTACTTGCAACTTTGGATTGGAATTTTTTACCGCAGTATTCGCAAATTTTTTGTTTTTTGCTGTTCTTTTCCAATTTCTTTTTTGTCTGTTCTGTCTCTTTATTATAAGCACTTTTATATTCTTTTTGCAATAATAAGCCTGCTTCGTGTTGGCATTTTTCCGAACAATATTTTTGCCTGCCTGCCGTTACAATATATTCTTTTCCGCACAGCTCACACTTATCGACACTCCCAAGCTTCCTTTTAGCTGTTTTTCCTTGCCTAAATCTCTTTTGTGCTTCTTTGGTCCGTATAACTCTACAATCTGGACAGTAAAACGCTCTAGGTCCACCGTTAAACTCTTTACCACACATCCTACACACTCTAATTCTCATTACATTAGATTTTCTTTTTTTTGCACATTCGTCACAATATAACTTATCCGGACTACCATAAAAAGATTTGCCGCAATCCAAGCAAACCTTTTTTGTTCTATATTTCATTTTTAAAGCTCCTTTACAACTTCCCACCCGTCAATAGCTGCCGTTGTGTCTAAGTCTTCAATTGGCAGCCTTTTTATTAAAGGCCTTTCGAGTCTTATATCTTCATCAATTATATATCTGTATTTTCTTGTATCAACTATTCTTTCCCTCTTCACTCTTTCCCAAAATTCTTTTTTCATTTTCAACACTCCTTTTCTTTTTTTTGCTTATCTTCTTTAACTGTCTTTATTATACATAATATTTATGCATAAGTCAACACTTTTCAGATAAAATATTTTATTTTTTCATCGTCTGTTATTTCTATATCAATTACATCATCTACATTTTTTCTAAGCATACAACAAATAGCATTAAGGCTTTTCATATTTATTTGTTCTCCCCGCTTTATCTTTGCAAGTGTTCCCTCGCTTAAATACTTGTTTTTTCTTATTATATAAGAAGTGTATCCTTTTTTCTTCAATTCTTCCTGTACATCTAATTTGTATTTTATCATCGTTTTTCCCTCCTTTTACATCATTATAGCATACCCATGATTTTACATCAAGAATTTTATGCATAAAATTTATGCACTTTTCCATTGACATATACATAGATTTTATGTATAATAAAGACAGTTAAAGGAGATCAGTCAAAGAAAGAAAAGGAGATAAGAAATGAAATATTTTACAGCCAAAAACTTACAGGAACTCAGAAAAGAATACAAAAAATTAATGGTAGCCAACCACCCGGACAACGGCGGAGACGTTGTTACATGTCAAGAGATTACAGCCGAATACAAGAAACTGTTTGACATGTTCAAGGCAGGGCAGACACCAGAAGAAGAAAAGAAAAATACATTTGATTACAAGGCAGACGAAGCCTTAAGAAATGTTATTAATAATATTGTTTCTTTCGATGGTGTAAATATCGAGGTAGTAGGCTCTTGGATTTGGGTAGATGGTAATACATTCCCGTACAAAGAAGAGCTAAAGAAGTTAGGCTTTAAGTGGTCTAAGAATCGTAAAAAGTGGCACTTCTCAACTGAACCATCTGGAAAGTGGTATAAGAAGAAAATGTCTTTCGAGGATATTCAGAAAAAATATGGAAGCGAAAAAGTAAAGGCTTCCAATGTTTCAAAAATTGCATAGTAAAAGAGATCTGGAAGAACTCAAAAGCTCCCAGATCTCTTTTTTATTATTATCTCGTAATCATATCCCATTATACCCAAAAAATCCTTTAAATCACTTAAGGATACTTTTTTATTATTAAATTTGTTGTTTAGCTGCTGCGGTGTTGACAATCCTAAGAGCTGTGACGCTTCTGTCATTGTCATGCCGTTCCTTTTTAGTAGTTCTTTGTAGATTTCTTTTAATTGCTTGTTGTCCTTGTAAGTAAAGTTTATATTGTATTCCATCAACCACACCTCTTTTCTGTTTTTAAATCATTATAATTTAAAATATATCATATGTCAAACGAAAAAAGTTTATTTTCACTATTGACATTTAAACTAAAATCATTTATACTCTAGTTAAAGATAAACGAAAAGCATTTAAAATGGAGAAAAGAAGATGAAAGAATTAAGAAAAGAAATTGAAAAGTTAGTCGAAAATGAGGACTTCGTTTCCTACGAAGAATTTATTTACGAACTGGAAGAAGAAAAAGAAGAAGTTAAAAAATATCTCGAATGGAGAGCAAGCGGTGGGAAGATGAACACTGAAACACTTCCAGACAGATATGTAGAAGCTTGTAAAAAGATTTTAGGAGGGATTGAAAATGAATAAAGTAATCGCAAGACACAAATTTTGGTTACATCAAACAGAATGTAATATTTCCACAGCTTATGTGGAAGTATTACACGAATACCAAACCGTTGTAATGTATATGGATGATTTTGAAGAAATTGATTCTTATACAACCTGTAGCAAGCAAGAAGCCTTAAAGCTCCATGAATCACTTGTTGAACAGTGGAAAGATAGACTTAATAAAAATCGTCTTGTCAAGGCTGATCGTGACAGTCTTGTAATACCTGCATAACATACACCACCCACCCCCGGAGGTTACGAGGGTAGAAAGTTGGGAAATATGACTAAGAACGCAGAAAAGAACGCAAGAGCCATGTTAAGCAGATTATCAACCGAACAACTTATAAAAGAATTTGACATGACCGAAGATGTACCAATCAGCCTCGAATTATCCATGGTTCGTGGTTGGATTATGGATGAACTAGAAAAGAGAAATCCAGAAGCTTTTGGCAAGTGGTTAGATTTAGATTATCCAGATAATGAATCATTAAGAAATTTGTATTTGAACGCATAGAATAAGCCGTAGGAATTAACCTACGGCTCTTTTTTATATCACGTCAAAAGGCACTGACAGACGTTCTAAGACATTTATACAACTTAATGCGTGTTCTTTATCCTTGCACTGGATATAAGGTATATATGAGCCGTTCACGTACTCAAATAAGGCTATCCACTTTTGAAACTGATCACGATTCATGTCCCTGCTCCTCGCTGATGCTTTCCAGATTTTCTTTTAACGTCTGCACACACTCGTTGAATCCGTCACGTTTACCGCATAGATACATATTGTGACCGCTGTAATCGTCCATAGTCGGTATTAATGTACATAGGGTATATAAATCTTGCTTATCCATGTTTAGCCATCCTTTCGTACATTTCGCAGGTACACGTTAGCCTGTTAACCTGTTGGCACTTTTCCAAATACATCTTATCCATATCTTTTATTGCCTGCGGTATTAGTCCTATATCTTTGTACTCTATAAGCTCTTTTAATGCTTTTACTATAACACGGTCCAACGGTGTTACAATATTAGCTTCATAAGATTCTAGTGCGTTTCTGATATCATCAATATCTAAGCTTGTTTTCTGTTCTTTACAATACATTGTATTCCCTCCTACATATCGTATAACATTTCATTGTAACGTTCTGTCATGTCGTTGTAACTATCCCTAAGATAGCTGATTTCTTCACTCATCTGGTCTACTTGATCGGGTGTCAATCCTGTTTCTCTGTACTCTAAAAGTTCTTTTAATGCCATTACAGTTACTTTGTTTAAGAAAGTGTTTTCAAAGCTCCTGTATCTATCAAGTGCGTTCTTGATAACATCATTGTTAAGATTTACTTCTAATAACTCTTCATTCTTATTCGTTATGTCGTACTGGGTAACGCCTAACATTCTTGCAATTCCTGCCATTGTCTCTTTGTACGCTAAAAGTTCCTCTAAGCATTTTTCTGTTTCTGGCTCATCTTCATATTCTTTTTTAAAATTCAAAAGTTCTTTGATTCTTTCTTTTGGTATCTCTGTCACTTTCTTCCCCTCCTGTTCCTGTTTAAAGCATTTCTTTTCATAAATTTTTCTTTTGATAACGACTTATAATAAGGATTTTTCTTTTTGATAACGTTCTTCTCTTCCTCGTTTTTTGCTTGAAACTCTTTGTAGCCATCACATCTAGTGTGGCAATTCCAACTCCTGCCGGTTGCTTCCGTACATCCCATACAAACGCATTTCATGTAATCACTCCTTGATAACGCATTAAAACTTGATCTCGATTCCTGTTTCATTTTTAATCATGGATTGTAGGTCCTGTACACTGACAAGGCCCTTTTCATAACATTCTTTTAGTTCGTTCATTTTATCAATCCATTTCCCAAGTCTGGCACCGCCAAATCCAAATTGGTCGTGTAGTGCCATCGTGCCCAATAAAAGAAATGCTGTGTAACTGCTATGTATTAATTTATCTGCATCCCTGCGATTCTTAACCCTGCGTTGTTGTGCAGGTAACTGTCTGTTGTTAAAGAAATTGCTTCCCATTATAACACCGCCTTTTCTTATCTGATAAAATATATATCTTGCCTGTGTTTCCAACAATTCAGCATCAATTTAAGTTCTTCCATTGCTTCTTTCTCTGTTTCATAATATGCAATAGCAACTTTCTCTTGATCGAATGCCATAACGCAATATAAACCGTATTTTTCCTGCTTCTTTATTATTTCTTTTTTAATAAACATACAATCTACATACTCAACATTTATAACCATTCGTTGACTTTGTGTAAGTACCAACATTTATAACGCTCCTTTATAATTCGATAACCCTTTGTCCTCTGTCATATTGTTTTAGTATCTTGTCCAACGCATCTTCTGCTTTTTTATGTGTTTTGAATGATTGTATTGTGTAAATATATCCATTCATTAGCTCACATTCTACATTTTCTTCGTTTGCCCGAATTTCAAGAACATTATCAAGATTCAGAATCTCTCTATCTTTTGTCATTATTAACATGTAAGTCCTCACTTTCTCCCCAGTCTAACCGGTTCCCACACTCACAAACTTCTGTCCATTCTGCTACATAACTTTTACATTTAGGACATCTGTATAACGCCACGTCTTTTCCTTTAAGGCTTTTGTGTCGTTCTCTTATCGGCAAACTGTGTAATATTTCTCCCATATGCTTATAATCTTCTAACGTCATCGTGATCGTATCTCTTGCTTTAGCGGACTGGCAGAAACAACTGCCCACCAGTCCTAAGATAATGCCGATGATAACAAGTAAGATTTTTAGTATCATTCTTTCATCTCCTCTTCTTCATAAATAACAACGTCATACTTTCCACTAATAACATTTTCTCTTCTAATCATTACTTTATATCCTTTATCTGTAATATTTTTCGCAAATTCTTTTATCGGGATCACTTCTTCCATCCTGTTAGGATAAATCATTCTTGTTACTTCTTTCAAAACTTTTACCTGCTCCATTTTCTTTTCCTCCAATTCACACTCATTTTGTGACTCTTTATCTGTATTTTTTTCTTTAATGCCACTCACATAATATTCCATTTCTTCGTCAGTCATATCAGAAAAAACCTGTTTACTTTCACACGCATGATGATGTTTACATGAAACACATATATTTTCTTCTAACACATCTATCATCTGTTCTCTTGTCATTCCTTTACCTCCACTTTGATTCCATACAAAAATTCATAGTATTCTTGTAATCCCTCGTTACTTAACCATTCAAACGGCATCCTTTTTACACATTTTTTATAACATTTGCATTCTCTGCATGGTGTGCTAACAGGGTTGCAGTAAGCTAATATAGCTTTTTCCACTTCACTTCTTGTCATTTTTTTAGGTTCATATCGTTCCATAGTAATCTTCATATCAACTTCTCCAACGATACGTCCTGCTTTTTCGTCTTTTATGTATGCCTTTTCTCTGTCGAAACTTACACTTAATTGCATAGCAGGAATATTTGACTCTTTTATGCAATTATATAAGTGGCTTTGAAATCTCTGTGTTATTATTTCATTTATTGTTATTGTTTCATTTTTAGTCATTCTCCCACCTCTAAATCTTTCGCAAGCTTGAATCCTGTTCTACCAACGTTTCTAAGATTCTCTTTGATAAGTGTATTGCTTGGTGTCCTATTTCTCTTATACCAGTTCCAGTCGTTATCTTCTCTCATTTTTATTTTCATTTCCCATCTTTTTTTGTAATTGATTTCTTCTTTTACCATCTCTAGGCAAGCGATCATGTAATCTATTTGTTTGATAACGTCCATATTCTTTCTCCTTTACCACATAAGTTGTCCGTTTTCTGCTACCTTAAATTCTCTTTGCCCTGCAACATTCTTATCTTCTATCCACCACAGGAATACTTCTTCTCCAGATTCCCACTGTGTAGGGAGATTCTTTGCTTTTCTTACTTCTAACATCCTGTCAAATGCTTTGATATAATTTAGCTTGAATGTTGGAAAATCGTAAAATTCCTTTAATTTTCCTTTTCTGCCTGCCATTGGACAACCGATGCATCCAACTCTTTTATATCCGCATTGGTACAATTTATTAACACATATATTCTCTTGGTCTATGTAGTTCCATATATCTTCCTCTTTCCAATCAACAATAGGATTTACAACCATCTTGTGCTTCTGCATGCACAATTCAGTGATTCTTCTTTTAGAATTGTTGTCATTGTTGAGCATTACAGAATCATCAAACAATTCCTTTGTTTTAACTGATGCTCCTATCTTTTCAAATTCTGATCGTGTGTGTTTCCTTTTTGTGCTTTCATCCCATCTAACACCTGTTGCCACGTATCTTCCCATGCCTGCTGTTTCTTTTAATTCTTTACAACAATATCTTACTAGCCGTGTAGGTGGCATAAGTTTCTTAGGAATGAGATTCCACATTGTGATTCTGGTTCCGTCTGGATTCCTTGGATAGTTAATACTGCACTTTATCCCCCCCTCTTCCAATTTCTTGAAATTGTCACGGACATGCCACACTGTTTGTGGTGCATCCGCTGTGGTGTGACTGTGCTGTACTTCAAAAGGAACTCCAGAACGTTTGAATAGCTCTAATAATACATCTGAATCCTTGCCACCGCTGTATGTGCAGATAAGTGGCTGTTTGTAATATTCAAGGCTCATTTCTGATGCTGTTTTGATTCTTTCTATTGCTTTTTGTTCTAAGTCCATTGATACTCCTTTACTTCATCATGCTTCTGTACAGCTCAAAGAAATCTTCTTTTCTTAACTCCATTTCACATTTAAGACAAATGAATTTGCTTTGTATTTTCATGCCGGACTTTACTTGAATATACTCTCTTCCGATATCCTCATTGAATAACCAACTATTACACCATTTGCAACGTGCTGTTGGCATTTTAAATCTCATCATTTTCAAATTTCTCTATTGCTTTCCATGCTACGACCGGTGCTAGATTTAACTCTTCTACTGTTTTAAACTCTGTATCTACATAGCCAAAACTTCGTGCGGCATAAATTTCTTGATAAAATCCGAATCCGTATTCGTCATCATACTGCATTGTTGCTCGTGGTATGCAGTCTTCGTTATCTTCCTGAACAACCTCAAACCACGTTCTTTCAGGATGAGGAACATCTGGCAGATCGTCAGGATTCTTTCTTAAGTCGTGCCATCTATATTTTTGTTGCTTATTGAACAACCATGACACTACATTTAACACCTGCTTTTTTGTGATACTGTTTATTGTCGCTGCATCTAACACCTGCTGTATTGCTTCATATTTTTCATCTTCCGTAAACTCCTTTGAATCAATTTGCATAAATACTGCGAACGCTTTTGTAAAATTCATTCCTCTCCCACACTTTCTACCCCAAAGATGTATTTAATGATTCTGTCTCTTCCTATTGACTCGATCGCATCAAATACAAGTTGTTTTGATGCGAATACCACCGCTCCCTGTGGTCTGTAATCGGCCCACACATCATAATCAAGTTCTTCATTGTATTCATCATACAAAATGAAATAACTATCTTCGAGTGTTGGGTCATTGTGTTCCTTTGCATATCGTTCAAGTTCAACTTCTATTCTTCTTTTCTCTCTTGCAAATTCTGCTTCTTGTTTGGTTAGAAAAACATTTCCTAATTTCCATCTTCTTCGATCAAAATTATTATCCAGCCACACGCACGATGTAATAGTTCCATCGTTATCAACAATGTAATAACATTCATTTATTTGTGGTTTCTTTACCTTTGCATCCTGTTTCTTGTCTGGTTCTTCTCCATTCATCTTCCCAACAAGTCTGTAAAACTCTTTTTCTTCTGCTTCTGTTAGATTTTTAATTCCCATATTTAATCCTCCTTATTTGTTAAATAATCTTCTATGGCTTGATCTAAAAATCTACTACTGATAAGCCAACAATCAATGTATGTTGTTTTATTTTGTTTGTTATATATCAATAGACTTTTGTTTTTAACATTTTTCAATGTTATTCTCATCATGAGTGTATCTGTATTATTGCTTAACTCATCAACTCCTAAAACCGTGTTTTGTGTAAGTTGATTTAGCTGACTTGTAATACGCTGTAAACACGTTTCTTTACAAATTGCTTTGTTCCATGTTGGTTTCAAACATCTAATAGTTGTATGTGTATCGTTTCTCTCATCAACATTTGACAAAATAAAACAATCATCTAATTCTTTTATTTCTTCTCCGCTTATAATTGCTTTCGTTTCTATATTATAAATTTGCATTTTTACTCCTTTACTGTCCATTCTCTCCCCTGCCGTTAATAGCAGGGGAAATCATGACTTATACAATAGCTATATTGTACTTATGCGTTGCGAGGATTCTTTTATTTAGTTGTCGTGTGGTATATAAAAATCCTGTGCAACAAGCCTTTTCTGGCTTGAGTCTCTGCCTAATAAAAAATGAAAAATGGAAGAATCTGAAAATACAAAAAAAACATTATTTACAGTTACTTAGGCAGAGAATCAAACCAGAAAAGGGTTATTTAGTTACTACTTCTTAATCTTTTCTAATTCTTCTTTGAAATGCATTTCCATAAGGTCTGCGATCATCAAATACTCTTTTGCGTACTTAGTATCCTTATGTGTTTCTTCCACTTTTTCTCTGAATTGCTCTAATGTACCGCTAAAGCATCCGCAATTTACACAAACATTTCCGTCTTTAGTAATAAAAAATGTGGTGTTTCTATACTCACTGCCAAAGCCTTTTACTGCTGCATACATCTGATCTCCAGACACCCATGCATCTCCAGACACCCATGCATCTCCAGACACCCATGCATCTCCAGACACCCTTGCATTTCCAGACACCCATGCATTTCCATACACCCTTGCATTTCCAGACACCCTTGCATTTCCATACACCATTGCATCTCCAGACACCCTTGCATTTCCATACACCTCTGCATCTCCATACACCTCTGCATCTCCATACACCTCTGCATTTCCAGACACCCTTGCATTTCCATACACCATTGCATCTCCAGACACCCATGCATCTCCATCATGATCCAGATTTTCTTCTTTCTCTACAAAACCACCTAGCTCTCCTTTTTCTACTTTTCCAAACTCTACAAGAGCTTTAATTCTGAATAACTTAGTTCCTAAAAAGTTAGTAATAAATTCTGTTGTTAATTCAAATTTTTTCATTTCTTTAATCTCCTTTTCTTATTTCCAATAGACTGCACTAGATGTGACATGAATACCTCTAGGTTTCCTTTTGTTACGTTGCTGTTCTGCTTCAATTTCTTTTCTTACTTCATCCCCAAATTTTTCTGTCCAAAATGTAATCAAATACTCTGGAATCTTAAACATTTGTGAGCAAGATTTTGACGTATTGTTTTTTGTCAGTCTTGTCTTTACTACCATTTTTATGTATTCACGAGAATATGGGGCGTTTTCTTCTTTGTCTTCATCTAAGTTCTGTTTTTTCCATTTAAAGAGGGTGGATGAATCAATACCGTATTCTTTCGCAACGCTCTTTACCTCATGTCTTGCGTTGCTTTCCGCAACAACTTTTCTTTTAAATTCTGTTGTGAATTTCTTATACCCCATCTTCTTCCACCACCTTTCTGTAGATTGCTACATTCCTGCCTGTCAAACTGTCATGACGTTTACCGCATACCTCAATACGTCCGTCCTGCACTAACTCCGTTAGCCGTGGTTGTACCTGCTGCCTTGTCGGTTCTAAGACTTTTTTGTGTTTATATAACACAGTTGCGATCTCTCGTGCTGTCATAGCTTCGTATTCAAGCTGTTCAAGAATTAAGATATGTATTGCTTCTTTATTAATCTTTTTGTGGGATTCTCTTCTAGTCTGCTTGGTAATGGAATGGCTTCTAAGTGCTGTTTCATTACCAAAAAAACTCATTTGATACATTTTCCATCACTCCTTTTTCCTTACTCTAATTGCTTATGTAGTAACTGCATTTCTAAATCATCAAAGTCATAGTCTCTCTCGCATTCTAAGATACTTGAAGGATTCCGCTGTGGCTTCGGTTCTGGTGGTTTCTCGTAGTTCTCGTCAAGGTAATCCACGTAACCGCTGTTAAAGAATGTCGAACCGTTCTGTGGCTTTCTCCACGAAGCATCCTTTTCTAATCCATCCAGATACCGTTCCAATGCCCTCTGTATGTGTTCCTCTCCTATCTGGTACAACACTTTTTTCTTAGTATCGGATACCTGCCCTTTTCCTTTTTTGCTTGGATACTTTTTCCAGAGTCTTTCAAAACATTCATTGATTGCTTTTTTGTTCGACTTTTCGCAATTTTCTTTTGATTTCTCGCAAGTTTCCTTTACTTTTTCCTCTGTTTGTTCCATTTTTCGTTCCACTGTTTGTTCCATTTTTGTTCCATTTTCAACCATCGTGTTTTCCTCGGTAGTTGTTTCTGCAACTTGTCCACAATCTATGTACTTTTGATAATCATTTACTGTGTATATCGTGTATTTATTTGTGCTTTTTGTGGATATGTACCCAGTATCCTTTAGTTTCTTTAGTGCTGTTCGGACCTGCGATTCTGTCAATCCTGTCTCTGCACTGATTCTTGTTATAGAAGAAACAAATTGTCCTGCCTTTATCTCTTTTCCGCAGTACCGCTTGTCCTCTAAATTTGTATGTAGTAGGCAATGATAAAACAATCTAAATACATTTGTGTTTTCATACCATTCCCAGTCTGTATTTATGTTTATTTGCATCATTGCCCTCCTGCTTAATATTTGTCTCCGTCTTCGTAGATTGTTATCTCGATTCTTGGATTCTTTGCATCAACCTTTATCCAGTTAACGATACCCTCTACCTGTTTCTGACCATCGTTTGGGAACACTCCTGCTTCTACCAAGCTATCTAATATGTACTTAATAGCCGAAAAGACATTGTCTGGATCACGTCTTTTATTCTTTTCATACCACTTAATTTCCAGAATCACTGGGAATTTTATGTGCTTTTTCTTTAGCCATTGTGGTATGTATGCCTTGCAAATTTTTTGATTGTTTTTTTTGCATCTGGCACCTTTGTAGGGATTGGTCCTGTTTGCATAAATAAAAGTGTTAAGTCCGTCAAGTCTTCCTTGGATTGTGTATGTTACAGCCATGATTTCCCAAACTCCTTTCTGAACTCTTCCCTGCTACCGATATGCTCTTCATAATATGTTTGAGCCATCGTCTTAAGCTTTGTATCTATGTCTCCATTTTTTCTGTTAAAATGTACACCGTTCGGATGAAAGTCTGGTCTTAGTGGTACGACAAATCCATATTTTTCACTTTTCTTCCTATTAGAACCACCGAATATATGATGTCTTTCCACTATGTAAGAACCTGTGTAAATGCAACAATCCATATTTTCTGTAAATACACTAGTTAGCTTTTTCAAGTTTTACTCTCCACCTTTCTTCCATTTCTTTTATCTCCTGCGGTGTTGCTGTCTCAATTCCAAGCTCTTTTGCTTCTGCAACAGTTCCTTTTATCAGTTCAGACATTTCCTTTGTGTCGTAGGTATGACTCCCACGCATTACCAGATTGATTCTGAACAACTTACCTGCCTTATTGGTAGTTGTCTGTGTAGTCGGTTGTAAGTGGCAAAATTCAAGGTCGTACACTTCTATATCGTTATCCAACGGAAGTGATACAAGAGAACTGTTTATGATCTCATGCTGTCCGTACTCTGCTATGAGTTTGTTCTTTATATATACCTTGCTGTTGTCCGTTACTTCTGCAATCTTCCCAACAAGTACATGAAAGTATGCATTGGCATCTAAAGACCTACCATCACGATATTGAACAACCTTAAGCCGACATTCTTTATCTTTCAGTCGGTCATATTCCCCTCGTATGTCTTTTTCACATACAAGGGAAATAATTTGCTTTCCAGACTCAAAATCTATTTGAATGTCGTGTATCTTTGCTTTTGTCTCCATATCTTAACTCCAAAGCTTTCGAACGTTTTCTTTGGTTCTATTAGCTACAATGTACTGATATTCTCCTTCCGTAATCTCTTCAAGTTTTGTGTGATGATAACTTTTCAAAATCTTGTTAATGTCGAAAGCTTCTTCATCGCATAATCCCAGAAGTGAGTCCTGCTTAATTTTTGAAATTTTCATATTTGCAACATCGTTGCTCTTTTTATCGTCAGCCTGCTTTTCTTCTCTTGCTTGTCTTTCTTTTCTGTTTTCGTCTGTATCAGCATCTTTTGTATCATCTAACAAGAAGATGCCGTTTAGAGCATATTTGCGTGCATAAGATGATGCCGTTCCTGTTATCTGAGAATCATCCATACCTTTTTTGCTCTGTGCTTCTCTTGCAAGGGCTGTTGCTTCTACACTGGCTTCTGTCTCAATGTCCTGCACCTTTACCGTTGCTTTTACGTAGACACGATCTCCAACCGCTATTACATCATCCGTTATGTACATTGCAAGTTTTTGTTCTTCCAGAAGTGGTTTCACAGCTTCTAAGATTCCCTCTGCGTTTCGGTATTTGTAATTACCGAAAGAGTTGTACAGATTTTTCGGTGCTTTTAATGTTGTCTGAATCTTCATCATTTTTTCATGTATTGTCATGGTTATTTATCTCCCCTCTGGTTCATATTCTCCGTTATATGGAATTGCATTTCCCTGCTCGTCACATTCTTTGTCACTGCATACATCGTTAAAGAATGCTTCTTTAAGCTTTTCAGCTTCTTTTGTGCTTCCTGTTAATGCATCCAACGCATAGTCAATGAACCACTGTTTCCATTCTTCATTTCCGTTAACTTGTCCACGAATATATTTTTCTGCATCTTCCATAGGGATTACTGTTCCGTATTCATTTGTGTATCCTGTTACGATCATTCCTGCTCACTCCCTGCTTCTTTCAGAATCTCTTCTACGTCAAATTCTTTTGGTACTGTTTCTTCCTGCTCATTTTCTTCAAGCATTCTCAAAAGTCTTACCACGCTTGCCGCATATGCTAAATTTTCAAAAACAGTTTCAGCGGCATTGTTATTCGCCATTCTTTCATTTAAGATTGTATTTGCGTTATCAAATGCTTCTTCCATGTTGTATATCCATTCTTCATTATCTTGTCCGTAAAGTTTTGCAATAAGTTTGCTATAGAAGTCTGTCATGCCTGTTGCAATATTTTTATCTGCTACCTTATTTTCCTCTTCTGTAAAGTTTGGGTCTCTAGTTTCTTTCACTGCTTCAATAATTACTTTTCTTACTGCATCTTTGAACTCTTTTTTTGTAATAATCATTGTCATAATCTCCTTTTCTTGCTATACTGTTGTTATACATTTTTTGTTAAGCACTTAAGACCTGCACGTCTGGGTGCTTTTTTTCATTTCCATCCATCACGCTCTTGTGCGATTAATGCCAGTCCTGCGGCTACACAAGTACCCATAAACCAGAATGGCATTAAATCTAATCCGCAGACTAACAGTCCACACCCCATCATGAATGCTCCCATTTTCATTTAGAACCCTCCTCTCTGCATTGCTTGGTTCTCATTTGCTAGTTTTCTTATTCTCCATTTTTCAAATCTTTCTGTATCGAAAAATATAGGAGAATTTGACTTAGGACCTTTTTGTGCAAAGTCCTGTCCTCTTTCTCTATAGGCTTCATCAAGGAATGATCTCGGGAATCCCATTTTTATAAGCTCTCCCATCTTCATAACTGGCTTCTGGTATTCCATGTTTACCTCACTTTCTGCGGATTCTGTACCGCTTTCTCTTCTTTTTTGGAGTTTTACGATTTCTGCGAATTGCTAATTTCTTCGCCTTACCGTATTTTCTCTCTCTAATTCTCTGACCCATTGTTAACATCTCCATTAACGTCTGTCTTGTAGGTGTTTACTCCGCTCCCATCTTGACTAACATAATCGTATTGATTAAACATATATATCCACACTCCGTTAGTCCCAACCAATGTTAGAAATGTTATCAACCAGATTATGAACCACCGTTTGGCTGTCCTTTTACTCTGCTCTATAACCTCTGTAGCGAAGAGCTCTTCTATCTCTGACCACGTTTTGTCTTTTTCTTCCATAAGTCCTGCACCTCTTTCTTGCGGTTCTTGGAAGATTGTGTTATAATCTTCTTGTTTCCGCTAGGCTAGTTAGTGGTTACATTCGCCCTGTGTGGTAGTTCCAGTACCGCATGGGGCATTTTTATTTCTTTCGTGCTTCACTTCTCTTTTTACTTCTGTAGTTGTCGATTAATACAGCTGTGATTTCAAGTGCAATTACTCCTACAGCTCCTACAAATATTCCTAATTGAAATGGTGGAATATACATTTCTGTACTCCTTTCTGTGTTATAATCTCCTTAGGAGGTATACTATGTCTAAAAATCCTTTACCGCATCTTGATAAACCAGATGAAGAAACCATTGATAAAATGAAATCTTCTGACTATTCCAAAAATCAAAAGGTTCAAGATGAAATTTTAAAATTTTTAGAAAATGATAAACAGCTTATCAAAGCAATTCGTAAAGAATGGTTATGGACTAAAGGTATGGTCCTTATCAATACTGCTTTAGCTTTTATTTCTGTTGTCATTGCTTTTATTTCGCTATTAGTAGATATACATAAATAGCAAGCATTACTATCATCAAAATCAATGTAGCAAGCTTTATGAAGAAGAGAGTTCTTAAAAACATTAAGTCTCTCTTTTTTTGTTTTCTCGTTCTGCCGTAATTTAGGTAGTAGAACAAATCATCAAAATTCATATACACCCTCTTTTCTGCTATCTTCTAAGCTTCATAGCTCTTATCGTCAGTCTATTTAAGTAGCAATCTCGCAATCGCAAGTACCAATGCTGTACAAGAAAGCACAAAAGATATTCTTGTAATCAATGGGTACTCTGACCATGCTCTCATTTTTTTATGAGAATATCTTTTCTTCACTGCTTGTCCTCATCTCCTATCAACTCATCAACGGTAACCTCTAAGATATTTGCTACCTTTTTCAAATTTGCAACACTCGGTACACTGTCATTCCATTTAGAAATTAAACCATTCCCAAGTTCTGCTTTTTTCTCAACGTAGGTAATTGACATACCTTTTTCTTCGCAAATCTTTTTAATTTTGTCATAAATATACAATTCCTTGCTCTCCTTTCTTTATTTCTTAGAAAATATTCAGTATTTCCATTGACTTTTTGCAGAAAATATTCTAATATTAAATTACCACATAAAATACAGATTTTTTTCTGTGACCGCTTTCTGTTTTTACTGAAAGTTTTCTGTGCTATGCTTTTACTATACAGAAAACTTTCTAGTTTGTCAAGCGTTTTTACAGAAAAAGTTCTGTAATTTTTAGAAAGGAGATTCTATGACTATTTATGAGCGAATTGAAAGCCTTAGGAAGTCAAAAGGATTATCACAAGGAAAGCTTGAAAAACAACTAGGTTTTTCTAATGGTTCAATTTCAAAATGGAAAAACAGCACCCCGAAAGTTGAGAGATTGCAAAAGCTCGCCGACTTCTTCGGTGTGTCTGTTGAGTACCTCATGACAGGAAAGGAGGAGGATAAAAAAGAAAAAGATAACAGTGTAATAGACATCAAAGACGAACTGGAGAGAATGAGAGATTTACTTAAAAACAGGACTAGACACCCTATCTACTACGATGGGGAAAAACTTGACGATGAATCTCTTGATGCAATATTAGCTCAATATGAAATGTCACTTATATTTCTTGAACAGAAAAAGAAGTGAAGAAAGGATATGGATGTATGAATCATAATCAAATTAAATCTATTGTATACAATTTGATTAAAAAATACGAAACCAGAAACCCCGTTAAGCTTGCAAAAGAATTAGACATAATCATCCAGATCGGGGACTTAAAAAAAATATCTGGTTGCTATTTAAAGATTCACGAAAGAGATTTTATTTACATAAACGAAAAATTATTAGACAACGAAAAAAAGTATCACGAGGTCTTAGCTCATGAGTTAGGTCATGCGGTCCTACACAAAGAAGATTTTTATTTCTTCTCATTCGGCAAGAACTGTTATGAGAACTCTATCGAACAAGAAGCACAGACATTTGCTTCTGAACTTTTGATACCAGACGAAGTGATACTTGAACACAAAGATTATACAAAAGAGCAACTTGCAATGCTGACAGGATACACTCCTCAGCTAATTGCATTTAAACAGCTCTAATTTTTTTCTTTTTTTGTTTTATTTTTTTCTTTTTAATTAAATATAAATATTAATTATTATAATACTATATAGGTTATATATAACTATAGTCTTTAGATACTATATATTTATATAAAAGAAAATAAAAATACACTAAAAACATTGTTTTGTCAATCACAAATTTAAAAAACTTTTTGCATGGTGCTGAAAACCGCATAAAACCGTGGTTTCTTGGACTTTAAAAAAAGAAAATGCATAGTTGATTGATGTTTGCCTGCGATTTGCCTGTCATTTGCCTGTCATTTGCCTGCGATTTGCCTGTGATGCAACTATGCAAAAAGTCTTGAAAACTGCATAAATACGTGGTTTCTTGCCTGCGATTTGCCTGCGATTGTGATTGTCACGTTGCTTGTTATACATTAACAAAAGGAGGAGTATCATGAAAAAATCATGTAAATTATTAACTGTGTTTTTACTTGCTGTCACACTGGGAGTTTTTGGAAATTTAAATACAGTAAAAGCAAAATCTAAAATTAAGATTTCTAACTCAAAAATTACACTTACTGTTAGGCAATCCAAAACATTAAAGGTAAAAGGCACAAAGAAAAAACCTAAATGGTCAAGCAGTAAAAAATCAGTTGCAACAGTTTCTAAAAAAGGAAAAGTCGTTGCTAAAAAGGCAGGACGTGCTACTATCACAGCAAAGATTGGAAAGAAAAAATATAAATGTAAAGTAACTGTGAAGAATAAAAAGAAAACTCAGAATACAACAAAACCAACCAAAACAGTTCCTGCTAATCCTTTAGGTAGCAGAACAAATCCTTATAACCCAAGAAACGGTGTTACGATAAATAATTATGGTTCTGTATATTATTTTAAATTAAACGAAGTACGCAAAGGAAACGATGCTATAAATTTATTGAAATCATTCGGGAAATGGGGAGAATTTGAACAGGAAGAACTATCTAACAACCCTAACACAAACCTTGTGCTTTTCACGTTTGATGTATCTGCGATCAGTGGATATGACAAGTATTTTTTAGATGGTTCTGATATATTGAATCCATATTGTTTCTATAATTCATCAGCCACGCAAAACTTAGGTGGCGTATCTGCCCTTTATATTGATTGGGAATACGACCGTTCAGAAATTAAATTATATAACGGTGGTAGCAGTAAGATGTATGCAGCATTTTTAATTCCAAATAACGTTGCATCTTTCACTTATAGTAACAATGGTTACTGGACAAAATATAACTTTTAAACAATAAAAAAAGGACCGTACCACGCCCAAATAGGTACAGTCCTAAGCACTATCTAATATAAATACAAGGTAGTTATCATACAAGATAGTACAGCCAAACACCTATATTGTATCATGACTACATCAGTTATGCAAGAACGCAAAAAAGAGCCACCGTTAGAAGACTAAAAAGAACGGTAACCCTTTTCCATAACATCGTAAACATCGTAAAATTTTAATATAGAAAATTCCATATCTATTGTAACACATTCATATTATTTTGCAATGTTATAAAAACTACTCTTGCATGGCTGTTATTTTTGTACCTATTTTGTGATTTTGATTATTTAAAAAGGAGTGATACAATGGCAACAGCTAAATTTAAAAAAGGGAAAGACGGTTACTATTCTACTAACGTATGGGATGGCACATACAAGGATAACGGTAAAAAGAAATACAAACACCTGCGGTCCAAGAAAAGCTCAAAAGATTTAGAAAGAATCGTAAAGGAGTTTGAGCAACTAAGAGACCAACGGCAGGCAATGATTGACACCGATATACTATTTATTGATTATGCTAGGCAATGGAAAGTCTTATATAAAGAGTCCAACCGAGCTAACAATACTAATAAAATGTACGACAATGTAATTAACGTCCATTTTAACGGCATTAAATACGTTAAGCTACAAGATATACAGCGTAGCCACTTACAATTGATTCTGAACGATGCTAAAGGCAAACCACGGACACAACAACAAATAGTTATGACATTTAAGCAGGTCCTGCACTCTGCTGTCTGTGATCGCATTTATTCCGCACAATCATTTGCAGATATATTCAACAATTTTGAAACTATAAATTATAAAGCAAAAGAAAAACGTCCATTGACACCAGACGAACAGAAAGCCGTTTTTAAGGCTTCTTTTAATGAAATGGATAAAATATATGTTTACATCATTTACGGCTGTGGATTGCGGTGTGGAGAAGCCTTAGCACTAACAGAATCAGACTTTAACCTAGAAACACATACAGTATCTATTGACAAATCACACGACATATCAGACAACATACCAAAGAAAAAATCTGTAAAGAATATAAAGAATGGAAAAAGAGTTTTGCCAATACCAGATAATGTATTTGATACAATCTCACGATATGTAAAGAAGCTTAGAACCGATGATAAGAAATATTTATTCATCAATCGTAATTATAAGCCAATGACAAAATCTGGTTTTCGCAGAATGTGGGGTAGAATTACAAAAGCAATGCAGGAAGTTACCGAAAATCCTATTGAGGATTTAACAAGTCACATCTTCCGTCACAACTACTGCACAAACTTATGCTACCAGTTTCCTAAGATTTCTATAAAGATGATCGCACGTCTTGTAGGTGATTCTGAAAAGGTTGTGTTAGAAGTATATAATCACTTAATGCTAGAAAAAGAGGACAGTATATCCGCTGTAAACGATGCTTTAAATTTGGAACAAAAAATGGAACAACGCAAAGAAATTGCTTCATAAATTTTTCTGGAACGAAAGTGGAACATGGAACACGGATGGAACAAATACTTCCCTAAACTTTAGATACTTTCGATTACTTTTAAGGGTATGATTTTTAGATAGGTCATACCCTTAAAAACCGCATAAATACAAGAAAAGCACGGTATTTAGCCATTTGGCAACCGTGCTTTTTTATAGTGAGCGTGCGGGGATTCGAACCCCGGACAACTTGATTAAAAGTCAAGGAAT
>ERZ791899.572-NODE-572-length-44623-cov-21.308764_pt1 | contig 44623 bp, 40 predicted proteins | sample MGYA00510151_ERZ791899 | MGnify/ENA primary metagenome ERZ791899 (study PRJEB30046, sample SAMN00792118) | human gut metagenome | study: EMG produced TPA metagenomics assembly of the A metagenome-wide association study of gut microbiota in type 2...
TTGGCATATTCATGCCAAAACACCTCGCGGGATAGTGGTGTGTGAACAGTAACAAAAATCTTCGTAGTACGCAAAAAAGAGCAGACAATGGGATTCTTTCTCAGACCCCATTGTCTGCTCTTTGCACGAAAATTTTTATATAGGGGATTATAACTTGTGTTTCTTTGATGGTCAAGATGTTTTTTGTGAATTTTTTGTTTCTTTTTACATTACACCAACCATAACACTATCTTCTTTTTGTAACTCGAATTTTATAAAACTTTTGCAAGAAATTCTTTCGTTCTCTTATGTTGTGGCTTTTCAAATACTTCTTCTGGAGAACCGTCTTCTAATATAGCTCCCTGATCAAAAAACAATACCCTATCACTCACTTCTCTGGCGAATCCCATTTCATGGGTAACTATAAGCATTGTAATTCCCTCTCCTGCCAATTTCTTCATTACATCAAGTACTTCTCCTACCATTTCAGGATCTAATGCTGAAGTTGGTTCATCAAATAAAAGAATTTCAGGGTTCATAGCCAGTGCTCTTATAATCGCAACCCTTTGTTTTTGACCTCCGGAAAGCTTTGATGGATAAGATAGTGCTTTCTTCTCCAACCCAATTCTCTTTAACAGTCCTATTGCTTTTTCATCTGCTTCCTCTTTTTTCCATTTTCCTAATCTTACAGGTGCAAGAGTTATATTTTTCAGCACTGTCATATTTGGAAATAAATTAAAATGCTGAAATACCATTCCTACATTTTCTCGATATTTATCAATATCTTTCCTTTTTTCCAGAATGCTCTCCCCTTCTATAATAATTTCTCCTTCATCTGGTACCTCCAGAAGATTCAGGCATCTCAAAAAAGTAGATTTTCCAGATCCTGAAGGGCCGATAATACAGACACATTCACCTTTTCGTATTTCTATATTAATACCATTGAGAACCTGCACATTTCCAAAAGATTTTTTCAGATTATGTACACTAATCACTTTGTCTCATTCTCCTTTCCATCTTTTCGAGAAATATAGAGAGTATTTTCACAATCAGATAATACATAATTCCAGCAGTTATCAATGGTATAAACATCTGATAGGTTCTTGATGAAACATAACTGGAAGCTTTGGTAAGATCCATAATACCTACATATCCCAAAATGGAAGTCTCCTTAATCAACTGTATAAATTCATTTCCCATTGCAGGCAGAATATTTTTTAAAGCCTGTGGAATAATAATAAATCTCATTGTATCTTTATATCCAAGTCCCAGAGATCTTCCGGCTTCCTGCTGTCCTTTATCAACTGCCATAATTCCGGCACGTATCACTTCAGACACGTAGGCACCACTGTTAATCCCGAAGCTCACAACTGCTGCCACATATCCCAACCGGCTATGAAAGACAGCAAAATACACGATCATCAATTGTAATACCGAAGGGGTTCCACGAATCACATCTACATATATATGGATAATCCTCGACAATACAGTTTCTTTTTTCTTACGATCGGCATTCAATTTTATCATTGCTGCCATTAATCCAATCACAGTTCCCAAAAGTACTGACATGATTGAAACCAGGAGCGTAACCTGTAGTCCATTCAGGTAATATTTCCAACGGTTATCCTGCAGAAAAATAAATTTGAAAGTTCCAATTATTCCTGTGTTATCTGCTATCTGAACTTGCGTTGTATCATTTTCTCCTGAGAAAAATTTTTCATAAATCTGGTCATATTCTCCATTATCTTTTAACTTTTTCAGTCCCTTATTTACTGTATTTAAAAGTTCTGTATTTCCTTTTTCAATACAATACACTGTATCCTCTTCCGTTCCATCCACTTTCTGATAAACAATATCATCATTCTGTCTGCAGTAAATCTCTGCCATAATAGTATCAATTAAGACAGCATTTACACCTCCGTTTTTCAGTTCCATTACTGCACTTGCAGCGTTCTTAAAGCGGACAACTGTTGCATTTTCAACAACACCATAGTCTGTATTCTCTCCGGATACAATAAAATCACTCTGGGATCCTTCCAAAACTGCTACTCTTTTCCCGGATAATTCAGCAAAATCATACAAAGGTGTTTTCTGACTGCTTACAATGCTCTGGGATCCCGTATAATAAACATCCGAAAAATCTACACTTTTTTCCCTTTCTTTTGTTGGTCCTATCGCTGCTGCAATAATCTGAATATTTCCGGTTTCCATAGAACCAACCAAAGAATCAAAGGGCATATCTTTCCATTCCAATTCCAGATTTTCTTCTTGGGCAATTGCTTCCAGAAGTTCATAATCAAAACCTGTGAGATTTCCATCACTGTCCAGATATTCAAACGGTGCATATTCTGCATTCGTTCCGACAGTTATCTTTTCCTTAGCATAGACACTCTGCGTTCTACATGCACATAAGAAAAGCAGAGTAAGCATGATGCATGAAAAAACTTTTATTTTCATTTTATCACTCATAGCTGATCTCCTATAATATGAGTTTTAGCGTATAAATGTTTCATATGCTTTCATATTCCGTTTATCTGCTCTAGCCGGATCTTCAAAATAGTCAAATTCTGTAATTTCCTGTCCAAGATACCCCTTATATCCATGACGATTGACTGCCTTCAGAAACTCCTCAAGATTATGCGTTCCATCCCCCCAAATCAGATGACCATACGGATTTCCATCAATAAAATGCATATGGATAATATCATCTCCAAGTATATCAAACCATTGATCAATTGTTTCACCGGCAACTCCCATTGCTGTGGTATCAATCATCGCTTTCAGATTTGGATGATTTACCTCATCCAGCATTCTTTTTACATCATATACCGTAGTAGCAAGGTTGGATTCCTGTGGACGAAGAGATTCCATTGCCAGTCGAATATTTTTTGTTTTGGCATATTCTGCCAAAACAGACAGCATTTCCCTTGAACGTTTCCAGGCTTCCTCCCTGTCTTCATTCCAATATCCCCATCCTGAATTGATTGCCATTGTTTCTACACCCAATTCTTCACCGGCATCTAGCGCTTTCTTAAAATATGCCATACTTTTTTCAAACTGCTCTTTTTCCTGTGCAGCAAACTGATATTGGTATGTACAATTTTCCGGTGTAATCACCTTCACAGTCAAATCTCTTTCATCAAGAAGTTTTCTGACATGTTTACAGTCAGAATATTCTACATAGCTTAAAAAGAAATGCGGTGTTCCAGGCCATAATTCAATTGTTTTAAATCCGGCTTCTTTTTGTGCATCAAGAAAATATTCCAATGAATAAAATAAATAATGAATATTCATACCTGCCAACTGTTCTCTGTTGATTAATTTCTCCATTTTTATCCTCCATGCTTTCTTCTGCTGCCTGTTCATAGTTCAATAATACCTATATAATTTCCTATTTTTCCAGTTTACTACCCATATATCTATGAAAATCAGGATCTGACGGAATATTCAAATCTATCTTTCTTGCCTGTGATGTCATAACAAACAACATTTGTACAGGCAGAATATATTCCAGAATTGAAAACTCAAGATCGTCTGTAAACGTACAGTTCAGTATATATTTTGTATTTTCATCTGCCAAAGCGGAATTAATTCCAAATAAACAGTAACCCTGCTTTGTATAATAATCGAACAATTTTCCCATTCGATTTCTTTCATAACCATTGGGTGGAAAAATATATAAAAAGTTAGTTTTTGAAGTGACAGCATTATACATACCATGCATAAATTCTTCTGCTTCATATCCCCTCACCGGAAATCTGCAAGTCTCAGAAAATTTTAATATTCCCTCCAGTAGCAAACTCCTCATTTTATTACCGGAAATAAGTATCATATCTTCATTATCCTTTAGTTTCTCTGATATTTCTGAACACCAGAGTTTGCTTATCTGCAGAACATTTTTCATATTCTTTATTACAGCATCTATTCGCTTTTTATAGTTTTCAGCTTCTTTTTCTGTAATCCTTCCAATGCTTTCGGCAGTATCAATAATCCATATCATCAAAGTCAATACTGTTGCCGTAAAACCTTTGGTTGTTGCACCAGCATCTTCATAACCACATTCAATATATATGTTAGCATCTGCATGTCTGGTAATTTCCGTATCATATTCACCGGTCATTGAAATTGTGACAATGCCGCGCTCTCTAACATCATCCAGTGCCTTTATGACTGCTGCACTGGTTCCCTGTTGTGAAATTCCTGTTACCACTGCGCTTTTTGAAATAAATTCATAATCCTCTATAAGCATTACTGGGTATACAGGTGTAACCCGTATACCCAGTAATTTCTTTGCAAAATCGGCTACAGCTACTGCTGCATTATAAGAAGATCCTGAACCTGTCAGGTAAATTTCTGATATTTTCTTATCTTTCAGCACTCTGCTGCTGTCCTCAAGAATTTCCTTCTTATGTTCCAATATGTATTGCAGGATACCAGGAGTCTCATATATGTAATCCATTGCATTTCCATGGTACAGCATATATTTTCTCCTCTTTATCTTTTGCTTTATATATTATATTTCTAGTACAGCGAAAATTAAGTTTCTGTTATATTGACGCAGGATGATTTCTTCAGCTGCAAGGCGGAGGAATGAGGCGTAGCGGTGGCTACGGCGATTGACGACAACGCCGCAGATGAGAAATCAGACAAGTCAATATAGCAGTTACTTAATATTCGCTGTACTAATCCTCGTATGGTTTTCCGTATCCAAAAGCACCATTGAGTGTACATACATGTGCTGCAAATTTAGAAGCTTCCTTTAAAGAAGTACGGATTGCTTCCTGTCTGTCAGTTCCTCTTTTCAGCTGATCAATATAACAATCCATAAAAGAAGTCAGAAAAGAATCTCCGGCACCCATTGTATCTACCACATTGTCAATAAGTGTTGCCGGCTGTGTATAAAACTGTTCACCATCATACATAATGCAGCCTTTAGAACCTCTGGTAAGAGATACCAGCTCCGGTCCCAGGGAATGAATAAATTTCAGATGTTCTTTTGCTGCTTCATCATCTCCGTCAAAGGAACAAAATGCATATGTAATGTATGGTGCATATTTTTCATAATATTCTTTGGAAGAGTCATCAGAAAAATCAAAGGAAATTTTTATACCAGCCTCTTTCATAACTTTCAGCTGTGATTCTGTATAGCAATAATTTCCCGTATGCACAAAATCAAATTCTTTCATATATTCAAGGTCAAAACGGTCAAGAATATACGGAGTCTTTCCTCTTACTCCACCTTCATTATAATCCCCAAATATACGGTCTCCATCACGAAGTGTACATTTAGACCATCCGTTTTCTCCTACCAACTGTTTACACTTTACAGTTTCAATTCCAAGTTCATTTAATACTGAAATTACAAATTCTGCAATGTCATCACTTCCAAAATATCCCATATATGCAGCTCTCTCTACACCAAACATTTTGGAATATGCACACAGATTTACACAATTCCCGCCTGGATACATCATATGAGAATGTTCATACAGATCAACTACATTATCACCAAATCCCAATACTTTTGTATTATACTTTACCATTTTTCTTCTCCTTTTTTATCTGGCAGATTCATATCTGCCAGACTTGTTACGAAAGAATATTAATATTCTACAACACCCATGTATCTTCTCATATCAAGAGGATGTCTTCTCTTGTCCTGTAAACCTGTACGATATGCTACTGACATTGCATAGAATACCATTGGGCAGAAATATTCATTTACGCTTTCGTCAATTGCATCAATTCCCAGTTCCTTAGCATCAATTACTTCATATTTCTTTCCATATTTTTTCAGGAAAGTAAGTGCTCGTTCATCCATAACTCTGGCTGCACCTGTTCCCATAAGAAGAATGTAGAGATGGTCTTCATCTGTGCATTCGAATGGTCCATGGAAATATTCGCCGGAATGCAGATAGCAGCAATCCATCCACTGCATTTCCTGAAGAGAACAGATAGAGAAACCATATGCCTGTGAATAAGAAGCACCAGAGCCCATAATATAAAGGAACGGCTCTTCAAAATATTTCTCAGCAAATACCCATGTACGGTTCTGTACTTTCTTTACTGCTGCACGGACAATACCGTCAGCTTTTTCAAGTCCATCCAGTACAGCTTCATATTTTGTATAAGATGGCTCCTGTAACTTCATCAGTTCATTAAGAACACGCATTACAATTCCCTGCGGTCTTTCTTTTTCATTTGTATCATCTTCCCAGCTATATACGACTGGATTCATATCTTCCTGTGCACAGATAGAATTTGGATTATGTGTCATAGTAATCACTGCCGCACCACGTTCTTTGGCAAGTTTCGCTGCATTTACAGTTTCATTTGTATTACCACCATGAGAGCAAAGAATTACAAGTGCACCCTTTTTCAGAAATTTGGATGGGGATACAATCAACTCTTTTGCTGTAAGCCAATGAGAGTGCATAGTTTCTGATTCTGCATTGATAAAATAGAATCCTGGATAAAGATCTACTAAAGAACCTCCACATGCTGTAAAAAATACATCATTAATCTGTCCCTGCTCTTCATAGATTTTTTTGATTAATTCTTCTGGTCTGTTCATTTTAATAATCTCCTTTTATTTATATTTTTTATTTTATAGTTTTCTATAATCCTGCTGAAATTGTACAGAATACAATTGCTATAACCGCCATGATCAAAAACATTTTCCAGATAGTTTTCCACCATTGTCCAAATGAAATCTTGCAGATTGCAAGCCCTGCTACTGTTGTCCCTGCTACCGGACTCATAAGGTTTGTCAACTGATTTCCATACTGTAAAGCTGTAACTGCCGCTTCCGGATTTACACCATGAAGGTCACATAAAGGTGCCATGATTGGCATAGATAATGCTGCCAGTCCTGAGGAGGACGGTACTAACAACGTCAGTAAAGACTGAACCACATACATCACTGCTGAGAAAACAACATTATTGGATTTTTCTACCAGTCCACTTAATGCATTTAAAATAGTATCAATAATCATTCCATCCTGCGCAATTACCATGATTCCACTGCAAAAGCCAATTACCATAGCTGCAAATGCAATATCCTTTACACCATTGATAAACTCTTCTGCTATTTCTGTTTCATTCATACCACCAAAGATTCCCATCAGGATTCCCATTCCCAGAAAGCACATGGATAATTCATTCATATACCAGCCATTTTTTACAAGTCCTACTACCACTATGACCATTCCGATCACAAAAGTGAGGAGCACCAACTTCTGACGGATTGTCATTTCCTGATTAAAATCAATATCCGTATTCATTTCTTTTTTCTTGATCAGATCATCCTGATACGTAATAGACTTTTCAGGATTTTTCTTAATCTTAAATGCTCTCCAGGTTACAAAAGCAATAACCAAAGCCATCATAATCGCAAACTGGAGCATTCTAAATACCAGCTGTGGATTTCCCTGAATCCCGGCAATGCCCTGTGCAATCAATACACAAAACGGATTTACTGTAGATGCAGCATAACCAACTGTTGCAGATAAGCAGACTGTCATAAAAGTAGTCATGGAATCATATCCCATTGCAAACATAATTGGCATGATCAACAAATAAAATGGAATCAACTCATCTGACATTCCAAAGGTACTTCCACCTAATCCAAAAAGAACCATTAGAATCGGTATGATCAGAATTTCTTTTACTCCAAGTTTTTTCACAATCTTCTGAATTCCCATATTCAGTGCATTAGTCTTGGCCATAATCTGAAATACACCGCCGATAATAAAGACAAATGCAAGAACCTCTACCATCTGTTGAATTCCTTTTCCAGGTGCCATAAGTACCTGAGCAATTCCCTGTCTTAAATTTGTTCCATCTTCAAGAACTTTATCTACCGAATGATAAGTTCCTGCTACTGCTACACTTCTTTCTCCTGCAGAAGTTTCTATTACCTTTCGTTCAAACTCACCACTTGGAAGAATCCATGTAAGTATTGCCACTACAATGATCAGGAAAAAAATCAATGTGAGCACATGTGGCATATGAAGTTTGAATTTTTTCTTTTCTTCCATTTTACCTTCCCCTTTTCTTATTGTTTTCTGTCAGATCAATTTTTTTCTATCTGACTTTTTTCTGTAAAAACGGTTCTTCCGTCCATGATTGTCATTACAACCCTTGCATCCCTGGCATCTACCGGATTAATTTCAAGTAAATTTCTGTCAAACACAGTAATATCTGCCAGTTTCCCTTCTTCTAACGTTCCAAGCACTTCTTCCATACCCAGATTTTTCTGTCCACCGATTGTCCATGCTTTCAGAAGTTCCGGTACAGTAAGAGTATTTTCTGATTGAAATGCTTCAGCACGTCCATCCATGTATCCTCCACAGGAATAATAGATAGATTCCGGTATACTGGTAAGCAGTAACGGTAAATCTGTGGCACCACTTAAATTCATTCCACTGTCTTGCATTTTACGGCGGTTCCAGTAATATTTTCCACGCTCTGCACCTATCGTCTGTTTAATATTATTAATCAGCACATCTGCCGGATCCAGTGACATAATCTGAAAATATAATTCTGCTGTTACCCCAATCCGACCAAGGATTTCCAAATCCTTTGGATCTGTAAACTCCATATCTGTAATTGCATGTCTGTTTTTCAGCTTTCCCTGAACCTTCTTGCATTTCTGATAAATTTCTGTGATTTTTCCTACTGCACCATCTCCCTGTGCATGTAAAGACCATCTGAAATCTTCTGCATCTGCTGCCAGAACGTCTTTTTCAATTTCTTCATATGGAACCGGATCTTTACAGCAGAAATCCTGATTTTCATATGGCTCTTTTAAATCACCCTTATAAGAAGCAATCGTACCATCAGTCATCCGGTTAAAACCACTGAAACGAATCTTATTTCCTGTAAACTGCTCTCTCATTCTGCGGGCATAAACAAGATTCATTCCTTCACCTACAGGCTGTGACATAAAGAAGGTTCTCAGATTAAGATCTTCAGAATCTTCCAGTTCTTTAAGATAATCTGTAAATCCATAGAAGTCATCAAATCCCATTTCCTTTACAGTAGTTACCCCTCTGGAATTCATCATTTTCATATAATCTGAAAATTCCTTTTTAATAAATTCCCGGTCATTCAGATATTCTCTCATGATGCGGTAATAGCTTTCCGGATAACATGTTTCTGCCGAAAACTGATAAATATTTCTGGCTTTCTGATTCATAATACAACAGGAACGATCTGCCGAAAAAATGATCACCGCTTTATTTGGAAATTTCTCTTCCAGCATTTCTTCTCCGTTCTGCCTGTCCCACATCTCCGGATTCCATCCATGCCCCAGTAATGCTCCCTCCGGATGTCTCTTCTGCTCATATTTTCTCAGAATACAGCATCCCTCTTCATTATCTGTCACTTTCGAAAAATCTGCTCCTACATGATAAATTGCATATCCGGTAAAAAATGTATGAGTATCTGTAATTCCCGGCATAACCAGTTCATCCCTGAAATTAAGAACTTCCTGTGCCTGATCCAAAATATCTTTTTCAGGTTTTCCTGCTTTTTTTTCGACAATATGATTTCCACTTAAACACAGATATCCTTCGTAATCTTTCTCATTTATACCGTCAAAAAGATGTTTTGCAATAATCACTTTTGAAAATCTTTTTTTCATTTATCACGTCCTCCTTTCTTGGTTTGTATTATATCATCATATAACGTCATAATACAATATGATCTTTTGGGCAAATCATAACTTTGTGAATTCTTGATATTTTATTCTTTATTTTTTTGTCTATAACACACAAAAAAAGGATTTCCGTTTCTCATTTTCAGAGTATATTTCTGTGCTGAAAACAAGATTTGAAATCCTTCTTTTTATTCAATATAACCTTTCGTGTTTAAACGGTTCTTCACCATCTATTAATATTACATTTTCGTTGTCTATATGGAAATTTTGTAACGTGAACCAGCAATAATTTCATAACTGATATATAAAGGTTCTTCTTTTTCATTATTAATATAGCTTGCCAGAATCATAACAGGTTCTCCTTCATTCATTCTAAGGTATCCTGCCACTGGTTGAGAAACTGTACTGACTTCTACTGTACTTCTCGCTTTTTCAGATTCTTTCATATGATATTCTTTATTGAGAAGACGTGTAAGAGATCCATTTTCCAGCTTTTCCACCTGAAAATCTGGCAGAAAATCGGTTGGAATATAAATATGTTCATAAATAATCGGCAAGTTATCGGCTGACAAAATTCGTTCTATATGATATATTTTAGTATGTTCAGGTTTAAAAAAATCCTGCTGCCATTCCTGCATTTCCATAATATGACAGGAAATGATATGTGAAGACGGCTTTCTTCCATTTGAACGACACGCTTCAGAAAAACTCATGTTGTTATCATTTTCTATTTTACGATATATTTTGGGTATTTCCACAAAAGTTCCTTTTCCCTGTCTTTTTACAAGAAATCCCTGAGAGCATAACTCTTCAATTGTTCTGCGCACTGTAATCCTGCTGACCTGATAGGCAGTGGATAATTCTCCTTCTGTGGGAATCTGATCTCCCTCCTTATATGTTCCCTTTCGAATCTGATCTTTTATCTCTTTCATTAACTGAGCATATAATGGTAACTGTGATTTTTTATCCAAACTCATTGATGACTCCTTCCATTTGCAAACATTATATAATGTTATATTATATCATATTTCTTAGAAAATCGCAAAAAACTGTCAGAAAAAAATCAGAATCCGACATTGTCAGTGAACAGTAATGAATCATCACAAAATTCATATAAAATGACACAGGATTCCATTGTTTCGCTACATATTTACATGCTACATTTGAATTACATATTTTATGGGCATTTCGCCCGCAAATAGAAGGATTCAGGCCAGAAGGCCGGGAGGTTTTTATAATGATTATTTACGTTGATGCATCCGTGATCCAGACCGGAAACGGAACAAAAGAAAATCCATTCAAAACTATTCAGGAGGCCGCTGCAAAGGCACTTCCGGGAGATGAAGTCATCGTTGCACCGGGATTATACCGTGAAGCTGTTAATCCGATTCACGCTGGAACGGCAGACAAGCGTATCACCTACCGTTCTGCAATAAAAGGACAGGCGCACATTACAGGAAGTGAAGCTGTCAAAGACTGGGAAAATGTAGAAGGCACTGTATGGAAAGCAATCATTCCGAACGGAATCTTCGGTGATTATAACCCATTTACTACCCTGGTATCCGGAGATTGGTTTATCGCTACATTTATTGCTCATACAGGAGATGTATATCTGAATGAGAAATCCATGTATGAGGTAACCACTCTGGATAAAGTTAAAAATCCACAGAAAAGTACTATCTCATGGGATCCTGATTTCTCTGTATATACATGGTACGCAGAACAGGATGAAGCCAATAATCAGACAATTATTTATGCAAACTTCCATGAAAAAGATCCTAATAAAGAAAATGTTGAGATCAGTGTAAGAAGAAACTGCTTCTATCCGGGAAGTGAAGGAATCGGATATATCACTCTCTCCGGTTTCCGTATCAGTCAGGCTGCTACTCAGTGGGCCCCTCCTACTGCTTATCAGGAGGGAATGGTCGGTCCTCACTGGTCCAAAGGATGGATCATCGAAGACTGTGAAATCTATGAATCCAAATGCAGCGGTATTTCTCTTGGTAAATATCTGCAGCCTGAAAATGATAACAAATGGTTAAAGTGGAAATACAAAGACGGAACTCAGACAGAACGCGACTGCATCTGCCAGGCTTCCTATGAAGGATGGGATAAAGAACACATCGGTTCCCATATTGTACGCAGATGTGAGATCCATGACTGCGGTCAGACAGGTATTGTAGGACATCTTGGAGGCGTATTCTCTGTTATTGAAGACAACCATATTCATCACATTAACAACAAGCAGAATCTGGCAGGAGCAGAGATCGGCGGTATCAAAATGCATGCCGCTATCGATGTTATTTTCCGCCGCAACCATATACATAACTGCACCCGTGGTCTGTGGCTTGACTGGCAGGCACAGGGAACCCGCGTTACAGGAAATCTCTTCCATGACAATGCTCTTCCAAATGATTTCGAAGCAGGCGATGACGCCGTCACAAGCGTAGGAGAAGATATCTTCGTTGAGGTTTCCCATGGTCCGACATTGATCGACCACAATATCCTGCTGTCTGACCGTGCACTGAAAATTGCAACCCAAGGCGTTGCACTTGTACATAACCTGATCTGCGGCGGCTTCGTTTCTGTTGGTATCGGTACAGACAACGGTGCACCTGATATTCCATCTCCCAGATATACTCCATATCACACCAAACACGGAACTCAGGTTGCAGGATTTATGACCATCCTTCATGGAGATGACAGATTCTACAACAACATCTTCGTTCAGAAACCGATCCGTCCTTGTATGCAGGATCTGGCTGATCTTATGGGTAACAATGGAAATATGTGGGATGACTGCAATGTGATCACAGGAACTTTCAAATTTAACGGATATCCAACCTTCGATGAATGGAACAGACAGTTCGAAGATTACTGCGGAATGGGTTCTGAAACAACAGGTAACTGCTATTATGATCATCTTCCTGTATGGGCATCCGGCAATCTCTATTTCAATGGAGCACGTGCATGGGAAAAAGAAACAGATGCAGTCACAGATACAGAACACACTGTAGATATCTCTGTTGAAGAGAAAGAAGATGGCTGGTATCTGAAGACCAACCTGTATGATATCATCAAAGAAGAAAACGACGGTATCATCTCAACTGAAACACTTGGTATGGCATTCGAACCGGAGCAGAAATACGAAAATCCTGACGGAAGCCCGATTATCTTTAATCAGGATTTCTTTGGAAATCACAGAGATGTCAAAACTGTCGCAGGACCATTTACGGATAAAAAAGCATCTGAGCAGAAGCTCTTTTAACCTGATATCCATATAGTCAATAGCTTTACCATATATAAACCATACATAAAAACAGCTATGAAGAGTACAGATATTTTTATCTGCTGCTCTTGCATAGCTGTTTTCTTATTTTGTCATACTTTTATTATAACAGTCCTAATAAATAATGCATTTAAGACAGTTCAGCAGAGTGCGAAAGACAAGGAAGATATCTGCAGACACGCTCTAACGCACGGCAAAGATATATGACGCAGAATTTCACACTCTGATGGGCTGGATTATGATGCATTATTTACTCGGACTGCTATAGATGCAAGCATTTTTGTAGACTTTCGGATGCACCACAGGCATGTCGGAAAAATATAGCAGGTTGCTGTGATCCAGGCAGTCTGGTCTGCGAAGCAGATGGCTGTGAAGCCAAAAGTTCCTACAAATCCAAGACAGACAACTGTTCTGGCGATCATTTCTGTTACGCCGGAGAAAACGGCTCTGCCTGAATATCCAAGTCCTTGAGTTACCATACGGGCGACATTGAGAATACCAAGACTCCAGTAGAAAAATCCCATACATCTGAGGTATTTGGCAGAGGCATCCAGAACTGCCACCGCACTCTTTCCAACAAACAGCATAGAAAGTGTACGCCCTGCAAAAATCAGTAAAATTCCTGCTGCAATACCATATCCTACTCCCACTGTAATACCACAGCGCAATCCTTTCTTAATCCTGTCAGACTGTCCTGCTCCAAGATTTTGGCTGCAGAATACAGAAGCAGAGGTTGCGATAGCATCAAATGGACACATGGTAAACTGCTTGATCTTCATTGCTGCAGTAAAAGCTGATACATATGTACTTCCAAGCCCGTTGTTCGCAGACTGCATAACCATACTTCCGATAGCTGTGATGGAGAACTGAAGTCCCGTAGGCATTCCCATTGCCAGAAGTTCCTTTACTGCATCCCCTTTTATTGTCCTGTTTTCTTTCTTGAGCCACAGGAGTTTCATTTTGCGGATAATAAAAATAAGGCACAAGATTCCACTGATCGCCTGTGCGGAAATGGTTGCAATGGCAGCTCCGGCACATCCAAGTTTCAGCACTACGATACAGAATAAATCCAGAAAAATGTTCAGAACAGCAGATAACGCCAGAAATATAAACGGTGTCCTGCTGTCTCCCACTGACCTCAAAATACTGGACAGATAGTTATATAAAATCGTAAAGGGAATCCCCAGGAAAATGATTAGCAGATAACTATATGCATTGTCATAAATGTCCTCTGGTACAGATAAAATATGCAGAATCTGAGGACATAAAACACTGCATAATGCTGTCAGGATCACTGCGATTCCTGCACATAATACAGCTCCATTAAAGATATAATCCCGCATTTTTTCTATTTTCTCTGCACCGAAATATTTAGCTACAGGAACACCAAAGCCTGTACAGCTTCCCATGCAGAATCCCAGTACCAGAAACTGAATACTGCTGCTGGCTCCTACACTTGCCAGTGCTTTTGCGCCAAGAATCTGGCCTACGATCGCAGCATCAATAATATTATAGGTCTGTTGCAGCAGGTTTCCTAATAATAAAGGAAACGCAAACTGTAACATCAACTTCAGCGGATTGCCCTTTATCATAGATGTGGTCATTTCTATTTATCCCTCATTTTCATTCTTCACATGGAGTTCTCTTGGCAGAGTCATGCTTCCATAAGCTCCCAGCTCGGAACTTGATCCAGTTCCCATAGATATGCTGCAGTTCTTTTATTTCTGTTTTGTTTTCTTTTATCTTCTTCAGGCTCACACTACCTTTTTTCCCGGCTTCTGGTTTTACAAATAATTCCAGACATTCATAGTTTCCTGTATACATATGTAAAAATCCCCTTTCTGAATTTTGTCTCTGATTCACTATATATCAAAGTATCGTACTGACCTTCTGCCGACATAATCTTACTATATCATAACAAAATCACGGGGAGTTTCAATAAAATATTTTGACATTTTTTTATACTATTTTATCCTGTATGACCACATATAAAAAGGATGCCGGGAGCAAATCCGACATCCTTTTTACTGTTAGCTTATGTTTATTTACAGCAATCCTCATAAACAATACATTTGAGAGGATTGCTATAGAAATGATGCAATTTATTTGTTATCCTGCTACTATTATTCGCCTCTGTGTTTACCCTGAGACAGATCTTCCACTACTTTTGCATAGTATTTATCTACATTGAAGAATGCCATGCAGATTACACAGATTACACATGTGATCACCGGTACCCATGCGAATGCGATTGAAATAGAGGACAGTGCAGACGCGCTCTGAACCTTAAGCTGTGCGTCAAATCCACCTGCTGCAAGGATCCAGCCAAGTGCTGCTGTTCCGATACCGGAACCAACTTTCATACAGAAGGAAGATGCTGCATTTCCCATACCTGCTGTACCGTATCCATTATACCATTCACCATATGTGATCGCATCCTGAAGGCATCCAAACATAGTTGCTCCGCCGCATCCGAATCCAATACCCTTGATAACGGAAGAAAGACAGATCAGAGAGTAGGAAGTTGTCAGTCCTGACAGTACGAAACCTACAGTTGCAACTGCCATTCCCCCCATAAACAGGTAACGTTTACTGATCTTCTTCATCAGGAATGGTGTGATGAACAGAGTTACGATCTGTGCAATTGACAGAAGGTTGGATACCATTGCATAATATCCGTCATTTCCCATATTGTACATTGTGAAGTATACTGCTGAACCAAAGAAGCAGGACATCATAAAGTACATAGCGAACAGACTTACTACCATTAACAGCCAGTATTTATTTTTAAAAAGACCTTCCAGACCTTTTATAAAGGAAACCTGATTTTGGCCGCCTTCTGCGCTTTCTTCATGTACACGTTCCTGGCATACAAAGAACATGAACATGTTCAGTACGATAAATACGATCATCAGTACTACAAAAGTTATTGTCCAGCCCTTCTGAGTGTAAGCATCTCCGCCACCGAAGAAGCCTGTCATTTTCAGAACAACTGTGTTGATTGTCATAGTTCCGGCTGTAGCCAGAAGGTTACGGAAGTTTCCGAGAAGCCCTCTTTCATACTGGTTCATTGTCATCAGTCCCTGCATAGTTGCATATGGAACGTTAATACCTGTATAGAAGATTGTGGAAACAAGGTTATATGTAAGGAACATATATGCAATCTGCACTTTTCCTGCAAATGCAGACGGTACGCTGAACATTAAAACTGTACATACTGCCAGCGGAATACATAATCTTGCGATCCATGGGCGGGCTTTTCCCCACTTACTGTGTGTATGGTCTACGATGTAACCCATTGCAAGGTCAGAAATTCCATCCAGGAATTTGGAAATTGCAATGATAGATGCTGCTGCAGCTGCACTTGCACCAATTACGTTTGTGTAATATACCAGCAGGAATGCACTGATTGCAGAGTACACCAGGTTTCCTGCATAGTCGCCGATACCATAAGCAAATCTCTCAAGGAAAGACAGCTTAGCATCCGGATTCATGTTTACATTCTTCATAATCTTTTCTCCCTGTATGCTGTTGTAATTTTTCCATTCTCATCACAACAGATGCTCTTTACTTTTCAATAAATCTGTTCTTATTTCTCAATCGGAAACCATCCGAAGTCCACACATCTGCCGAAATCCCAGCTGTCCCAGCCTACCCAGCCAGGTGTGTTTACTGTATCTGTGAGAAGCTTGTAACTCCAGTAGAAATATCCGCTTCCTGCGTTCCATGCGTCAAGCTGTGCTTCAGCAACTGCGTTGTAGATTTTCTTCTTTTCCTCAGCACTTACTGTTTCCTGTGCCATGCCTTCTACACCGTTGAGAACTGTCTGTCCGCCCTTTGTATCGCATCCAACTGCAAGAGAGTTAAACAGGCACCATTCACCGCAGATTACCGGGAAGTATTCCTGCATTTCTGCGATGTCTTTTTTCAGCTCTTTTACATATTTCACATACTCTTCTACAGTCTGCTCACAGCCCTTCATTTCTGCAACCATCAGATACTGGTGAGTATCCAGAACTACGTTCTTGTACTTATCTTCACGCATAAAATCTTTCCATGCTTTTAAACAGAATGCATCATGGAATACCACATATTTGTCTTCCGGCATATGTCTGCGGATTCTGTCGTATGCTTCCAGATAAAAACCACGGATGAATTCCATTGTATTTGGTTTTGTTCCTTTGGCTTTCTCAGGATCAACTGCAGGATAGCGCTCTGTAACCTTCATGGATTCCCACATATCTTCCAGTATTGGCTCGTTCAGGATTTCAATTCCCCACAATCCTTTTCTTGTTCCGTATCTCTCTGCCAGTCTTTCCAGTACTGTAAGTTCGAATTCCACTTCGTCCGGCTCCTGTGACCACTTGCATACACCGCTGATTCCACCATTGTCAAATCCATTCTGGCTGTCCGGTGCTGTATGAAGATCGATCAGAATCTGCAGACCGTATTTCTCAGCCCAGTTAAATGCTTTGTCCAATTCTTCAATACATCCGATGAATGGTTCTCTGTCACCGAAAATGAAATATGGAACCGGGATTCTTACTGCATCCATTCCCATGGATTTAATTCTTGTGAAGTCTCTTTCTGTAATGTACTCAGAACGATGGATCTTGATTCTTGCTTCATAGACCTCTTTGGAGAGCTGTGTGGGCAGATAGTATTCATCTTCTGCTGTTGTGCCATCAAACAAAGACGGACTCATCCATTTTTCAAGTACCAGCCAGTTTCCAAGATTGACTCCTTTTACTTTCATGTTTTCCTCCCTGATATTGGTATAAATTTTACATTTTCGGAAACGTCTTTCCGATATCAATTTACTTTCACGCGCTCTTTATTTTTCAATCATTATTTTATCTGTGAAAAGGGAAATTTTATATTATAATTCTCAGTTTTTTATCACTTTTCACGGCAAATATGTTATGATATAAATACTTACATATGTTCCCTTTTATATCGTTTTCGTTAATAACAGGAGGAATCCGCCATGAATTTTAATATAGATTATCTCATGCAGCATATTTCCTATGAATTACATACAATTATAAAAAACTGGACAGACACTTTATCTTCACAGACAAAGCCGGAAGTTGTCTGTGCACGTAAAGATATAAGCGATGAATATCTGCCATTTTCTGTTTTTACGGATTCTATTTTAAATGCAGAAGATACTTTCAATCTTGCCAACAATCCTCTTATCTTCTCTGCCGGAACTGCTGACCAGCAGATTTTTTACGCATACATTGCTGCAGGAAAGAAATATCTGCTCATTGGACCTGTAGTGTTTTCGTCCTTTATACAGACGAATTTACATATAAACCTGCCTTTCCTGGCACAGAAAGATCTTACTCCTGTCTTCTGCTGCAATTTTTATTATTTCTGCTCCAATGTGCTTCTGGCCCATAATCTGTTCAGTGAATCTCCTCTTATCCGGGATGATCTCATTTCTTCTAATTGCGTGAAAAAGGCAGAAGACTATGATATTATGTGTAATTATTCTGCACTTGTTTTCGAGCGCCAAGAAATGGACGAGCCGCATAATCCCTATGACCAGGAAATCCGCGAATCCTTAAGTATTGAGAACGGAGATATGGAAATGTACCGCAAAAGTATCAGCGAAGATTATATAGGAAAACTTGGAACTCTTTCCAAAGACGCATTGAGAAATAGCAAGAATCTGTCAATTGTTCTCATGACTCTTGCCAGCCGCGCTGCGATCCGCGGCGGTCTGCTGCCGGAAATAGCTTTCTCTATGAGCGATATTTTTATACAGAAAATAGAAGAAATGACGGATCCTGTAGTAACCGTGAATCTGGCCCGCCAGTTTCAGATGGAGTATATCAAAGCAGTTGCCGAAATCCGTCAGCAAAAAAAAGTTTCTTCTGATATTGCCTCCAAAAATATCTGGGTGGAACAGTCCAAAGATTACATTTTTAAACATTTACACGAAAAAATCCGCATCCAGAATATTGCAGAGTATCTGCATCTGAATGCGAATTATCTTTCTGAACTATTCAGGCAATGTGAAAACGTTACTCTTACGGATTTCATTTTACAGGAAAAGGTAAAGCTTACCAGGAATCTTCTGGCTTATTCCCCCTATTCTTATATTGAAATCGCCACTTATCTGGGATTTTCCTCTCAGAGTCATCTGGGAAAAGTGTTTAAAAAATATACAGGAATGACTCTGCGGCAGTATCGGGAAAAATACGGGCAGAACTTCAATAAATGAATGCTTTTCGCTGTTATGCCATTCCATTCACTGTTTTATACTTATACAGCATCTCCGCATGATTCTGCTCCTCAATCTGTATATCAGTCAACAGCTTGCGTACACCACTATCGCCAAAGGCAAATACATCATCATTGTATGTTCCTGACACCAGCTTCTCTGTACCAATACAGTCTGTTGCAAGAAACGCATCGTGTTGTTTATCTTCCGGTGAACTCATGGCTGTATAGACTGCTTTTGGCTGATAGTCTTTGCCTGATCTGTCATTACAGTTACATTCAGGCACACTACCTGAAAGAATCATTGACAAAGACTCATAATGCTTCTGTTCTTCCTGCTGGATATTCCGGAAAAGATTTTTAAGCTCCGGGTCCCTGGCCTGTTCTGCGTATTTTCCATACTTTTCCACACAGCTTTTCTCTTGTGTCTGAAGATCTTCGATTACTGAACGTTCCTTTTCTTTTAAAATCATAGTCTGTTGTCTCCTTTTTTAAGAAATACTGTATTTTGTTACATGAAAATAGTATGGATGAAAAATGCTTTTTTATTCGCAATCCGCTTCGCTACTTGCTCATAACCGAAATACTATAACATCAGGATAGCTTTTTATTTACTTTGTGATATACTTATATCTGAAATTTTTATAGCAGACTGCTATAGATTATGTGAGGGAATTTGCAATGAAACGTATCGATTTTGAAAAAGGAACTGTAACCGGTAATATTCTGAATGCCGCCATTCCCATGCTGGTGGCTCAGATATTGAATCTTTTATACAATATTGTAGACCGTATCTATATTGCCAGAATCCAGGATGTGGGTACAACAGCACTGGGTGCTGTGGGCTTATGCTTTCCAATCATCATGCTCATCACAGCTTTCAGCAATCTCTTTGGCTCGGGAGGTTCCCCGATTTTCTCCATCAACCGTGGGAAAGGAGATTCCAGAACTGCTGATATGATCATGAATACCGCATTCACAATGTTATGCGGAAGTGCTGCTGTGCTGATGCTGGTCGGATTTCTTTTTGCCAGACCCTTACTAACTCTGTTTGGTGCTTCGGATGATGCTCTGGTTTATGCGTATCCATATCTGATGATCTACCTTCTGGGTACTCTTCCTTCCATGATTGCAACAGGAATGAACCCATTTATTAATGCACAGGGCTATGCCATTATCGGTATGCTGTCAGTGGCAGTCGGTGCAGTGGCAAATATTATTCTTGATCCGGTTTTTATTTTTGTTCTGGATATGGGGATTAAGGGTGCAGCCATTGCTACTGTGATCTCTCAGATTCTCTCCGCCTTGCTTGTATTTTATTTTCTTCATGGGAAATCAGAATTAAAGGTAAGATGGCTTCATATAAATGAGATTTCTGAGTGCACCAGACATGCCAGGGATATCATCAGCCTGGGGTCTGCCGGATTTATCATGCAGCTAACCAACAGTCTGGTAAGTATCTGCTGCAATAATGTTCTCTCAGTGACAGGCGGTGATATTTATATTTCTGTCATGACTATTATATCCAGTGTTCGCCAGATGGTGGAGACGCCTATCCATGCGATCAATGAGGGAACCTCTCCTGTCCTCAGCTATAATTACGGAGCCAGACGACCTGACAGGGTAAAAAAGGCAAGTGTAGTTCTGATCATTATGGTTCTGGTTTATACGGGAATTGTGTGGAGCCTTATTCTTATTGCGCCTGAATTTCTCATTGGAATCTTCAGCTCTGACAAACTGCTATTGAAGGACGCAGTTCCTGCACTGAAACTTTACTTTGCAGCCTTTATTTTTATGGATCTGCAGTATATTGGTCAGACAGTATTTAAATCATTAAATAAAAAAAAGCAGGCGATTTTTTTCTCCCTGCTTCGTAAAGTATTTATTGTGGTTCCACTGACCTATTTCCTGCCCTATGGATTACACATGGGCACAGATGGCGTGTTTATGGCTGAACCGGTATCTAATGTGATCGGTGGCTCCTTATGCTTTATCACTATGCTGATTACGATACTGCCTGAACTGAAAAGAATGGAAACGTCTAAATAGTACTTATTGTTGATCTTAAGCAAAAAATCCTCGATTTTCTCATCATTTTCACATGACAAAATCGAGGATTTCTTTTTCCTATAGCACTTCCAGAAATTAATGCAATTCTCATACGTTCCCCAAAATAATATTAATCAGGTTTTTATCCAACATGATTGTGCGATTCCATGGATTGAGGATGATTCCTTCAATCTCATTTACTTGTAATGCAGAATTGAAAAACTGGCTGATATCTGTCAGGAATGTAGACTGTACACTTCCGCCACCTTTCAGTTCTTCTTCAAAGCTGGTAAAAGCTGCCCACCATACTTTATTATCACCAGTTTTTACTGTACCAATTCTAAGCTGATTATCTCCTGTTGGTGGTTCTACCGCAAGAATAAACTGACCGTCTTCTTTCATTCGTCTGCGTATTACCGTCAAAGCATGAGCCAGTAATTCCTGTGTTGCCTCCTGCTGCAAAGCCTCAATCGCCTGCTCTATTTTCTCATTTCCCTGAAGGCCTTTGTCTTGATTTGTATTTTTATCCATAATGGTACACCTTTCATGTTTATTTATAGCAACGATAAATAGCTTTATATTTCTTTAATGTATTCCTGTCACTGCTATTTCCCAAGTATATCACATAATCTGTATTTTCATGAACAAATTTATTCGTTTCTTCATCATAATAATCCAGAGCACTTATTTTACATGACAGTGTAACTTTCTGTGTTTCTCCTGGTTTCAGGAATATTTTCTGAAATGCCTGTAATGTATATTCCGGTCTTTCTACTACAGAGTTCAGAGTTCCTATATACATCTGTATCACTTCTGCCCCTTCTCTTTTTCCAATATTAGTAACCGTAATCTCTCCATAAAAATTCTCTGAATCAGCCCATCCCCGTCCGTTTTGAAGCTCAAATTCTGTATATGACAGACCACAGCCAAATGGATAAGTCGGTGTCCTGTGCATTTTATTTAACAACGTATATCCATGGTAATAATCATACCATATTTCATCTGTATCCCAGTTCATTTCCGGCAAGTCTGATTCCTTTTCAGGTATTGTAAATGGCAACTTTCCACTCGGATTATTTTTTCCGAAAATCGTCTCTGCAAGAGCTGTTCCGCCCTCCATTCCCGGATAATACAGCAGTAAAATCGCACCTGTCTTTTCTTTCCATGAATCGACCATAATTGTACTTCCACCTACCAGTATTACGATCGCATCCTGACGCAGTTCACTGATACTCTCTATGATAGAAAGTTCCTTTTGTTTCAGCCCGATAGTCTCTGTTCGGTCACCTCCGGCTCTGTCTGTTGAAACATCATCTGCTTCTTTTGCAATGCATTCTCCTTCATCCATATAGTCATTTCCGGCCACGATCAGAACTGCGTCCGCCTCCTTTGCCAGCCTTTTACAATGATTCAGACTTTCTCCTCCGTAATAGACGATTTCCGCATTTGCACCATATTGTGTAAGTCCCTGCAACAAAGTAATAATATACGGCGCGTATACCTGGCTGGAACCTCTGTCACCTATATTTTCACAATCTGCCAGATATCCAAGGACTACTATTTTCTTTCGTTTATCTGTACAGTCAATTGGTAAAACATGATCCTTGTTTCTTAAAAGTGTGATTCCTTCCCGCGCACACTGTAAGGCAAGTTCCTGGTGTTTTTTATAATCTGTTTTCCCATGATTCCTGTCAATTTCAGACTGATGTGCTAGCAATGTGCGCAGGATTCTAAGGGAAGACCGGTTAATCGTATCTTCACTTACTTTCCCGGCTTTTACCGCTTTCAGCAAATTTTGTCCATAATAATGAGTAATTGGCATTTCCATATCCAGACCACCATTAACAGATGCTACAGTGTCCTTGATTCCCCATACAAAATCACTGAGAACAAACCCGTCAAAGTCCCACTTATCTTTCAAAACATGATTTAACAGGTAATCTTGCTGACCACATAGCTCTCCCTGGTAACTGTTATAAGCACTCATAAAAGCTCCCGCACCAGCTTCCACACAACGTCTGAAATGTGGCAGAAAAACTTCCTGTTCAGTTCTTTTACTACACTTTACAGATACCTTAAATCTCGAATTTTCCATGGAGTTAAAAGCAAAATGTTTCACACAGACAATCACACCTTTTTTCTGTACTCCTTTTATCAGTGCAGCCCCCATTTCACCAAGAAGGAAGGTATCCTCCCCGTATACTTCCTGCGCTCTTCCCCAGCCTGGATGATACGGCAGATTTACACATACACCTCCAAAAAGATTTGCTCCTGCTTCTATCGCTTCTTCAGCGATTGCCTCTCCAACCTGTTCTTCCAGTTTCGTATTAAAAGTTGCGCCTCTCATAGCAGCTACCGGAAAACAGGTCGATTTTTCTCTGCCACAGACAACTCCTCTTGTTCCATCTGCAAAATACATAGGCGGAATTCCTTTTTCTTTTATTCCACCTGCACGATAAGGGATTTCATTATAATGCATTTTTATTTTTTTCTGAATCGCTCCTCTTACCTCTTCTCTGGTCTGAGAACCACTCATCAGGGAAATTTTTTCTTCCAGAGTCAGCCCTCTTAAAAGTTCTTCTGCCTTTTTTGTGTAAGATAAACGATAATCCTTCCAATCAGATATCATATTTATTCACAATCATCCTTTCCTGCTTATCTTTCCATGTTTATACTTTTTGTTGTTCACCACCAACGTATAGCACGTTGTCGGGAGCAGAATAAACAGTAATATCTTCATTATTTCCCAAGGATTGCCTTTAAAAGTTTCTTCACCTCTGTAGTTTCATAATCTAGATAGCCTTTAAGCGCCTGATCATAGTGATCGACCTGCCCTTTTTGCCGAAATACATTAGGTGTCACTCCTGTTTCCTCTCTGAACACCCGATAAAATGTTTTTTCTGAACCAAATCCGCAGGCATCCAGAATATAATTCATGTTTTTATTTGTATTTTTCAGTAAATTCTTTGCCTTTTCCACCCGGAGATTTTCAATCATTTCTTTTCCCGTCGAGCCCAACGTCATCTTCAGATTTCGGTCCAGAGATTTGCGGCTAAGGCCAAACTTTTTGCAGGTTAGTTCTGTAATATTTTCTTCCTCCAGATGCTGTTCCAGAAATTCTATAATAGCTACTGTAAGTTCCTGATCATTTCGTGTTGCCAGGTCACCAAACCGCACATCATATACAACATAATCAAATAAATCCGCGATCAATGTACATACCTGTGCCCGGACTCTAAGCTGTTTATGTTTATTTTCACTCATAGATTCATATACAAGTTCTGCCATTTTCTTAAAGAAATATGCAAAACCACACTCCGGTATTTCATCATTTGTGCTATCCAGATAGAATCTGGTTTCTATGTTTTCCTGTTCTTCCAGTGCAAATAATTCCCGGCTCATCTGCACAAACATACACAAATTTGGTTCATTCTCACATTCTCTGATTGAATGGATCACATTCGGATTGATCAGAAAAATATCCCCACACTTTAAATTTATTTCTTCTGATCCTGCTTTGAGAACAATACTTCCTTTTAAAACCCCGACCAGTTCATATTCATTATGCCAATGGAATGTACTGCCCTGAATAGAAACAACAAATACATTTACCGGAATGGTCTGATTATTGCTGATCGACTCATAAATTGAAAATGCCATGTCTTTATTTTACCCCACTTACCTTCATCCTTTTATTCTGAACCATCTTTTTATCTTAATTATTATCCTTATTATAGCTGACATTCTCCGACTTTGTACAGTAAAAGAGAGTTACTGCTCACTCTATACACAGTAACGCAAAAGAACAGCAAAAAACTCCCGGTTATGGGAGTTTTTTGACTTCTTATTTAATTTTCTTTTGCTCTTCTTTCTTCCAGTCCTTTTGCAATCTGCGGATAGATTTTATCAAGGTTACAGAAGAATAATGCCACAATTCCTACTACAATCAGGATTGCCGGAATCATGGTAAATACCGTCTTGATTCCAGAAACAGTAGCTACTGTCTGAGCAGCCAGTTTTCCGTCATATGCAGCCCATGCAAGTCCCCATCCTACGATTGCGGAACCAATACCTGCACCTACTTTCATACCGAAGGACGTAACTGAGTTTGTCATTCCATCCAGACGTACACCTGTTTTCCACTCACCGTAGTCAATAACATCTGCTACCATCGCAAACAATCCTGCGTTATGAGGAATACCACCGATTCCAAGGCACACCAGGCCTACTACTGCTGTTGTAAATGATGTCTCGGTGAATGCCATAATCAGTACACCTGCAAGTTCAATGCAGTATCCAACCATCATGCTTTTCCATTTTCCAAGCATTCTGTTGATATATGGATAAACCAGGTTTCCGATCAGTTTTGGGAGAATAAAGCATAAAGTAAGAGTTCCCATAAGTCCGGCATTTCCAAGTACGTCTCTCGCATAATAAATACGAAGTCCGTTATTTACGCCAAGAATTGTATAATTTACAACAAATACAACCGTTAGAAGCCAGAAATATTTATTCTTAAAAAGTAACTTGAAGGATTCCCCGACACTTACTTTTTCTTTTGCTTCTGAAGCGGTATTTTTCTCCAGATTTGTACGCTCCTGTGTACCTGCAAATGTAATCAAAAGCAAAATAATTGCGATGGCTCCAAAGATAACAGCCATTCCTGTCCAGCCAAATTTTGCAACGAAATTGTTGCAGTTATAATTAATGAAAAGTACCACTGACATCGTTACAAAGAAACGAATGGAACTCATGGTTACACGATCTTTGGGATTTGGTGCCTCAAGTGAAAGTAACGTATTATATGCCAGATTACATGCTGTGTAAACAACTACTGCCATCAATATGTATGTAATAACTGCATACGTTAATTTACCTCCATCACTCAGCCCTTTCGGTATGCTGAACATGAGCACAAGTCCAATGCCCATAGGAAATGCTGTCCATAAGATCCACGGTCTTGCTTTTCCCCATCTTGTGTGTGTGCGGTCAATAATACTTCCCATAATAAGGTCTGAAATTCCGTCCAGCAGTCGGGTAAGAAGCATCATTGTTCCGATTGTCGCTGCTGCAAGTCCTACACTGTCTGTATAATACAGTGTCAGGTAAGAACCAATCGTTGTCCATACCAGGTTGCATCCGCCATCTCCTACAGCAAATGCGATGATTTCTTTCCATGTAGGTCGTTTGTTTTTCATTTTCTTCCTCCTTGTCTGATTTTGTTTTTTTATTGTTCTCTATTTTTTCTACATTTCATCCATTCACAGATTTTATTAATTCTTAAGATTCAATGTTATAAGAGAAAGTGAACCTTGTCCTCTGTATACCAAATATAAAACCCTGTCATGTCCAAACGAAACATTTGTTTCTGCTGCCTTCCACCATGTAGATGGAGCCAGTTTTATGATACCTTTCGATTCTTTTCCAAGTTCCGTATATATCTCCAGTTCTCCATCTGTATCCGTCTGATATATCACTTCAATTTTCTTTGTTTCTTTCAGATTGATGTATTTATATCCGATCCTGTTTCTGTCTTTTATATTTGTGATAAAACGCTCTCCGGCTTCGCAGGTCATATATGGAAAATCAATTTCTTTATTGGTTCTTCCCAATGAAGATAACGCCCCCATATGTCCATTTGTCAGATTACAGCAATAGACTGCCGGATAAGATGCATTTCCCGATAAAGGTTCAGGATTCATTCCGCTGGTCGTAATCGTAACCTGAGGAATTTTTCCATTTTTATCAAAGAAAATACGCTCTGCGCAACCCTGGCGATTATATTGATTTAAATAAGTATGTCTGTGATAAAAAATGTACCACTGTCCATTGACTTCTACGAGACCGCCATGATTATTGCCTACTGACATCAGCTTTTCTTCTTCTTTTCGTCCACAGTATCCCACATCACCATTGCTTATGATCACTCCACCAAAAGTGAATCCTTCCATTGGTTTATCGCTGACTGCATAGCAAAGCTGATGCGTATTGACAGATGAATAAATCAGATAGTATTTTCCATTTATCTTACGAATGGAAGGTCCCTCGAAGTATTCGTTTCCTTCAAAAGATGTTCCTTTTCCATATTTCAGACTTGGAAGAATTACCACTGGTCCCTCTTTTACAGTCAGCATGTCATCTTCTAATTGAAGAACACTACCACCTTGCAGATCCTGATCTTTATACCTTGGAATATTGATCATGCATGGTGCAAATCCAAAGTATAGGAAATTTCCCTCTCCTGAGCAGATGACAGATGGATCATACGTCTGGTTATCGGACATCACTCTTCCATCCTTATAATGGACTCTTCCGTAAAACTCATATTTTCCCGCCGGATCATCACTCACTGCCACATGAATGGCATCCTGAAATTTCACACAATAGTACAGATAATATCTTCCGTCTCGTCCTCTTACCACATCCGGAGCATACATAGGAAGAAAATCTGTATTATACGGATCCTGATCTTTGCGATAGATCACACCCTCATATCGCCAGTCTGATAAATCATCAGTTGGTGCTGACCATGCCACATAATCAAGTTCACAGAATTCATTTCCATTCTCAAGATCATGACTTCCAAACACATATAATCTGTCTTCAAATACATGTGGTTCGCCATCCGGGATGTGCTCATAAAGCGGAAGATACGGATTATGGCACTGTGTTTTCATACTCTTATCTCCTCCTGATAGTTTTTATACGTTTTATGAGATTTCAGTTCTCAGTTCTTTTTACAATCTCATTCTATCCTGAAATCTTAAATCTGTTCTGTCATTTTTATCCTTTTTCACTGTCAAAAAAGGACAGTTTTATGTGCATATTGTAATTTATATACAATTTTTCAACTATATTTTTGTATATATTACACATTTTTAAGTTTCTATTTTCATTTTGATATTTATAGCAATTTAAACAAAAGTTTTCCCTTTTGATAAAAATAAAAAAAGAGACAACCCTTTACTGAATTATCTCTAAAAGTCATTTTTTATTTTTTTCTCAGAATCTCATGTGGCGCTTCTATTTCATTTGCAAGTGTATGCTCTGTCAGTTCCGACAGCAGTTTCAATTTCTTATTGATCAGCGGACGCATGCAATTAGGGACATGTTCCTGGTGAGCTCTGTGAATTGCCACACATTCTTTGCAATTTCCATGATAGCGGCAGGCTTTCTGACAGGAACAATGGTCTTTATCCTTATATTCTTCACGAAATTCCGCTGCAAATTCTTCCTGAAGCCTCAGACCTTCTGTTCTATTTCCCTTGTGGAATTCTGCCATTGCATCTAGCTCTTTCTGATTTCCTTCTATCTTCATTCCGTAACGCTCCTTCCAGACTACACAATATTGATTACTTTCATTATCACAACGGTTATTATTGTTCTTCTATATACTGAACACCTTTAGCCTTATCCCGTACATTTCGAAATTTTTCCGGAATATCTGCCTTTTTCAGACACTCAATGATGGAAAGCCATTCGAAATCGCTTTCTTTAAACATACGGATTCCCCCACTGGAACGTTCCACAAAGGGAAGAAGTCCTTCTTTATCATAATAGCGAAGTGTAGATGCCGCAACACCCAGGCGGCAGGCTGTTTCTCCAACTGTATAATACATGTTCTATCCCCTTTTTATTTTTTACATATAAATCGTCATCTCTGCTGTAGACACAGACAAATATTTCTATAGCAATCCTCGTAAATAATGCATTTAAGACAGTTCAACAGAGTGCGAAAGACAAGGAAGATATCTGCAGGCGTGCTGACGCACGGCAAAGATATCTGACGCAGGATTTCACACTCTGATGGGCTGGATTAAGATGCATTATTTTAGAGGATTGCTATAAGATAAATATACCTTGTAAAACAAAATAGCGCAAGTGGATTCTCTCATCCACCTGCGCCAGATTATGCTCCTTGTTAATGTTTGCTTTACGCCTTAAATGTGTAAAATGACATTCCTGCAACACATAAATCTATCTGATTATTATTTGTATTTAACAGCAGTACCATACGCAATAACTTCTGCTGCCCCTGACATTACCTGGGAGGAGCCGTATTTTACACCGATCACAGCATCCGCATTCATCTCTTTGGCTTCATCCACCATACGCTTGGTGGCAATCTGTCTTGCCTCATTGAGCATTTCCGTATAGCCAGTGATTTCTCCGCCTACCAGAGTCTTCATCCCTGCCATGAAATCTTTTCCTACATTTTTTGTCTGTACAACTGTTCCCTTTACAATTCCCAGTGCCTCAAACTCTACACCCGGTATGTATTCAATACTTAGAAGCTTCATCTTCTTCTCCTCCTTCAATCTCTTTCATGCGTCCTGCAAGTGCTGCCAGGATTCCACCGATGATCACAACCGGTATGGCGATCAGGAATATCAGCAGTCCGGTCGGTATGGGATCTTGTGTATTTGCCCACAACATAAGCCCAATCACAAATCCCATAAGCAAGATCATGACTACTGCTCCAATGATCGCTCCTGTCCTTCTTTTCTTACGGATATCTGTTTTCTTTATATCCATAAACCTTGCACCCTCTTTCTCCATCTGCTCGATTTCTTCCAGACAGTTCTCGGCATTTAAGGTATCCAGGGACTGATGCTCTGTAATCAGGCGCTCACACATTTCCTGCATTTTCACAAGGCCCTCCCTGCGGCGTTCCAGTTCTCTCAGGTGCTGTTCCAGACAGAACTGCAGGCTTTTCCTCTTTTCAAAAAGAGCTCTCATCTCTTCTATGGAAATATCCATCTTCCGGAATAATTTGATTTCCTGAAGTCTGGCAATGTCTGCCGTATGATATTCCCGGTATCCATTCTCTGCACGCTCCACATTCAGGAGGCCCTGCTCTTCATAAAAACGGATATTCTTTCTGGTGATGCCTACCAGCTCTTCCACCTGTTTGATCTTCATTCTGTTACCTCTTGCTTTCCTGACAGCAGATACAGCCTATCCGCTACTCTACTGCCCTGTCTGTGCTTCCTTTATACTGCTTCCACAAGGAGGAAGGTCAAGTATTTTTTGAAAGAAATTGAAAAAAATATAGCTTCCGGCAGGGGGAATCTTTTAAGCTCCTGTACGGTCTGAACCTCTCATAATTGTGATCAGAGAACTGAGCAGCAATAACATAGGATAAAATAATTTCGGCATGATCTGAAATGCAGAAATCTCACCACCCAGTTCATTCACTGCTGAGATTGCAACCAACATCTGTGCACCATAGGGAATCACTCCCTGGAAAACACAGGAAAAAGTATCCAGTATGGAAGCTGTCTTTCTCGGTGTAATTCCATACTCCTCTGCCATTTCCTTTGCGATAGGGTTTGCCATTACGATTGCCACTGTATTATTGGCAGTGGCAATGTCCATAGTTCCTACCAGAAGTCCCATTCCAAGCTGTCCGCCTTTCTTTCCGCGGAAAATTTTATGGATCCAGCCAAGAAGCGCATCGAATCCACCATATTCACGGATCAGCGCACACATGGCTGCTACCAGAATTGCCACCATACAGGTCTCAAACATTCCGGATACACCGGATCCCATATTTTTCAGGATCTCTACAGGTGTGATATGTCCTCCGATCAGCATGATAAATGCTCCGGATACAATTCCTGTCAGCAATACCACAAATACATTGATTCCAACAATTCCTCCGATCAACACCAGCACATACGGTATTACCTGTGTCAGATGATAGGGCTGGAGCACACGACCCTGAATTTCTGTCTGAAATGACAGGATCAGGATTAAAATCAGTGTGGCGCCGGCTGCCGGAAGAGCGATCCAGAAGTTCTCCCTGAATTTGTCTTTCATCTCACATCCCTGACCATTACATGCAGCAATCGTCGTATCTGAAATAAAAGAAAGATTGTCTCCAAACATGGCTCCGCCCATAACAGAAGCCACGCAAAATGCCAGATCAAATCCTGATGCTGTGGAAACTGCAGCTGCGATGGGTGTCAGAAGGGTAATGGTTCCCACAGAGGTTCCCATAGCCACAGACACAAAACAGGCAACTACAAACAGCACAGAAACTGAAAATCTGGCAGGTATCAGACTCAGCATACAATATGCAACACTCTCAGCACTGCTTCTTCCCACAACCCCTACAAAGGAACCTGCTGCAAGGAAGATCAAAAGCATGGTGATGATATTTTTATCCCCTACTCCCTGTGCCATGATCTCCAGTTTCTTATCAAAATCCAGTGCTCTGTTCTGCAGACAGGCAACCAGGATTGCAGCCAGAAATGCTACTACAATAGGCACATTATAAAATCCCATGGGGATTTCCATCACATACTCAAACAAAATGCCCAGTCCAAGGTATAATACAAGAAATACACCAATGGGAAGCAGGGCAATTCCTTTTCCTTTTTTCATCTTTTATCCTCTTTCTACCATAATCTCTTTATGGTTATATAATCACTCTGCTATTTTATCATACACTCAGTTTTCCTGCCATAGTATTTATCACAGCTTGGGCTGATAGCGCATATCCGATACATTGTAAACTGTCACAAAGGCTTTTGGATCTTCACGATTGATGTAAGCCATCAGCTTCTGATATTCTGTTTTGTCTACGATCGTGATGATCTCATTGCGTTTCTTCATATTATAGGCACCTGTTGCTTCATAGATCGTTGCTCCACTGTGCAGATCTTCAATAATGAACTTGCGCAGTTCTTCCTCTTTCTGAGTGATAACACAGACACGACGTTTAATATTATGGTCAAAGATAAAGTGATCCAGAACCATACCATTAAAGTATGTTCCCAGTATACTCAGCACCACTGTCTTTTTATCATATACCAGCGCTGCGGAAAGAGCCACACACATACCGGAAAGAGACATTGCTTTTCCCAGTTCCATGTGGAGATATTTGTTCATGATCTTTGCCACAATATCCAGTCCGCCGGAGGATGCATTTCTGTTAAAAAGAATGCTCAATCCTACACTGACTACCAGGATATAGCACAGCACATCCAGTTCCTGACTATTGGTCATAGAGCCAAAATCCGGGAATAATTTCTCAAATAATCCGAGAAATAAGGGCAGAACGATACTGGTGTAAACCGTTTTTACGCCAAATTCGCGTCCGCAGGTAAAGAAACCAATGATCAGAAGTACCACATTCAAAATCATGGTGATCGCAGACAGTGGTAAGGGTACAAAGTTTGATAGTACGATACCAAGACCGGAGATACTGCTTACAGAGGTATGGCTCGGCACCAAAAAGAAATAAACTGCTGCCGCAATGATCGCTACCGCACCTGTCAGGATCAGTGCTTCCTTTATGATATCTGCATAATTTAGTTGTTTTTTCATAGTTAGATTTCCTGTCTTTCTTTCCATATTCTTGTTCTATTGTAACATATAGAAAGAGAATGTCCATTGGCAATTACAAAAAGAGGCTGTCTTCCATGACACCCCCTTTGTAAATCCTTATAACCTATAGGACTGCTATAAAATTCGCTTTCATATATTCGAACATGTTTGAAAAATGTTCTAATATTTTATCCTAACGGTTCTGTATGTTTCTCAGATAAATAGGCCTTCTGTTCTTCCTCCGGAGCTTCCCAGATTGTTGTTGTAGTTCCATCCTTATCTACATATACTTCTTTTATCTCATCTTTCTTCAGAATCTCATGAAATTGATCATATGGATAAAAAATACAGCTTACATATTTTTCCCACAAGCTCTGTTCAAAATGGATAGTCATTACACCTGTTTCTCTGTCCAAAGATGTTTTCCAGCGATAATTTCCTTTTATATTCATTCTATATGTTACTTCATCTTTATTATCCTCAACAATAGTAATCCCGGCATCTTTGTAGTTGATATATGTGACATGTTTATTCATAAAGGTAAACACTGCCACAAAGCAAACTATGGTTGCTGCTATGGAAAGCAGGATTGTTTTTGTCTTTTTTTTCTTTAAAAATTTCCTGAAATTCTTCAGGTCATTTGCTTCATTGCTGTTTTCTTTTGTCTGCGCATAGATTTTCATATCATTTTCAAGGTCTGCCTTTGTCTCATGGTATACCCGCTGGCAGATTTCACAGTTTTGCAGATGTTCTTCTACAAGTTCTTTTGTGTCTTCGCTTACTGCATCTTCAATGTATAATGGCAGAATATCCTGGATCACGTTGCAGTTTATTTTTTCCATCTTACTTTTCCTCCTGACTTATCTGTGCTCTTATCATCTGGCGTGCACGGTGGTAGGTTACTCTTGCCCACCCTGCACTTTTCTGATAGCATTTTCCGATCTGCTCAAAGGAGAGTTCACCATATATCCGCAGATGAAATACTTCCCTGTAGGGTTCCGGTATCAGTTCTGCATAGCGTTTGAGATTCCGAACTGTCTCATCCTGCACGATCTGATCCAGTACTGCCGGGGATGTATCCTGCATGGAATCCTGCATTATTTCTGAAAATTCTTCACCCACGTAGATTTTGTTTCGTCTGCAATAGCGGAAATATGTATTCTTCGCAATTACAAATAACCATGCGCGGATATCCTTCCGGCCGTCAAATTTCTCAATATTATTCATTGCCTTCAGGAATGTTTCCTGGGTGATTTCCTCTGCCAGACTTTCATTTTCGGAAAGTGCCCGGATATAGAGAAAGACATCATGGAAATACTTCCTATAGATTGTTTCGATTTCTGATTTCTCCATTCCTGCCCCTTATATTTTTTATTATCCTACTGCATCTTTCGGGATTTTTAATGGTCCTGTCTGACCGATCGTGGTACCATCCTTATCCAGAATATAACCATCTTTATCCTGATATGCCCCTGCCGGCGGTGTCCACATAGATCCATCTGACGACCTGATCTGTCTTCTTCCATTGAATGTCTGAACACGGTTCTGATTTTGTTGCATCTGCATTGAATATGCACGGCTGCTCATCTGAGTATCACTGTCTGTATCAGATGCACAACCTGATAAACCAACCACAACTGTCAGAATGAATATTCCTAAATATCGTTTCATGATGATCCTCCTGTCTGCTGTATCATTATTTTATCTGATGTCTTTCTATATAACTAAGTCACAGACAGAAGAAACGTTACAGGAAAATTTATATTTTGATATTTTAACCGAAGCAAGTAAGTCTCTTCTTACACTACCTGTTTGACTTTATAATGCAATATTCCTTTTGTCAGAGACACTGCCAACACACCCACAGCTATAACGTGCCAAATACTGTATATATCATTCAGATTCACCTGCATAATCAGAAACATCGGCATCGAGTCCACCAAAATCCATACAAGTCCGCCAAAAAAAATCCGTACAAGCAATGGAATTGCCCAGCATATTGCAGTTGCAACTACAGCTCCAAACATACTGTCCTGATATGCTGAAATGCACAATGTAATGGCATTTAATGATAAAAATGCCAACATCCCCAATATCAAAAGCACTGACAAATAACTGAAAAATGGAACTTTATCCACTGTCTTCCACATACTTCCCGAAATGACTACTCCTGTCAGATTGTATCCTCCCTTTAAGTCATACACGATTTTGCATAATCCCCATGCACTTCCTGTAATTCCTGCATATAACAGAACTGTTATCGTAAAAGAGGCCAGAACTTTGGCTGAAGTATCCTTCCTTATTCCATCTCATCAGGTACAATTCTGCGATCTTCAGGTGGTCAAAGGTTTCGGACGGCAGATTTGTGATAAGTATTTCTTCCTTATTGTCTGGCAGCGGCACTTTTACCATACGTAGGGTAACATGCCCAAGTTCCGCCATTCTCCGCCCAATATCCGTCCCCTGGTAATGTCTGATCCGGCTCTTGTCCAAACAGATATCCACCCAGGCATCTGGTGCCACCATAGCAGCCTGCTCTTTTTTATAATCACTGGATTTAAGACGTGCAAGGAATAAAATGCCTTTTTCCATCATCCGTATAAAAGCCGCGGTAGACGGGTATCCCCTGTCCATGACGACCAAAAAAGGTGTAGTGCCCATCGTTTCAGGCAAACGGTCAATCTGTCCTTCTGCAAGACGCATTTCATCAAACTTACATTTACAGCAGTCGCTCTCCAAAATCATGCGGTTCATGACATCATATAGACATCCAAGACCTATGGAAGCCTGTGGTTTTGTTCCTTTTCTGTTGGAAGTGCCAAATTCTTCCAGGTTTTCCTTGGTAGTGGGGATATTGACTCCTGAACCATCTGCCGCTAAAACCAGATAGCCTTGAAAAGTAGAGAAACCGGGGTCTGCGTAAAAGTTTCTGTTATGATGGCGGTAAAGCTCATAAAAAGCCAGTGGGTTCAGCTTCATACGTTGTTTTAAATAGCCGGGGTTTGATATTTCGGTTCCCGGATGTGCAGTTTTCATATAATTCCGTAATTCCAGACTCAAAGTAATCCCCCTTCGGTTAATCATTGTAAACAGAAAATCTGTCAAAGGCATTTTTCGGTTTCTCGTAAAAGAGGCCGGCTTTCCATTTTTGCAAAAATCGTGGAATTCATCCTGATGGATCAAACTGATATCACAACAGGTACGCTTTTGAGAGTTTTTCATAAAATCACCTGCCCTATGGAAAAGACACCTATTATCTATTTTTATTATGCAGCAAAATCGCAGAAAAAAGGAACCTCTTACACTTCAAAATGTAAAAGATTCCTTAAGTTAATGACATTGTGAAAAATCAAGGCTCAGAATTCCAAGAAGTTATTGTTCACCTTGCATATTTAAGTGTGTTTATCATAACATTACTACCGCATATTGCCCATAAAATAATCTGTCCAAAATCTATAAATTTCTGTCTTTCATGTTTTATCATATAAAAAAAGACTGCCTTTTACGACAGCCTTTTAATCACTCGCACTGATACTACAAATTCATAAGATATCCAATCTCTCGATGTTTAACACTTACTCCCCATAGAGAACCGCAATTGCTTCATATGGCTGCATCATATGCGGTTTATGGTTCTCATAATTGGAAATAAGTACAGTTCCCTCATTTATGTTTGCCAAAGTACACTCTGCTTCTTCCTGTGTAAAATTACATATTACTAACAGTTTTTGTCCACCTAATATTCGTTCATATGCAAAGATGCGTTCATCTTCAGGAAGTAGAAGATTGTAATGCCCATCTATGATAATATCGTATTCTTTCCTCAGTTGAATCAATTTTTTATAATAATGAAACACAGACGATTTATCGGAAATCTGTGATTCCGCATTGATTTCCTTATAATTCGGATTTACCTTAATCCATGGTGTACCCACAGTAAATCCGGCATTGGGGGAATCACTCCATTGCATAGGTGTTCTTGCATTATCACGACCTCTTAATCCCAGATAACGAATCATGTCTTCCTTACTTATCAAACCCGATTCTGTTAATTCACGGTAATTATCTATACATTCAATATCCTTATAATCATCAATACTGTCAAAATAGATATTGGTCATTCCCAGTTCTTCACCTTGATAAATATATGGTGTTCCCTGCATCATATGAAGACAGGTAGCCAGCATTTTTGCTGAAATCTCACGAAACTCAGAACTGTCATTTCCGTATCTGGAAACTGCCCTGGGCTGATCATGATTGTCCCAATACAGGCTGTTCCATGCCTTTCCTTCCAGTGCCGTCTGCCACTTGCTCATCACCTGCTTCAACTCCAACAACGGTACCGGATTATCTGTCCACTTACCATAAGGTCCATTTGCCAGAAAAGCGTGTTCAAACTGAAACACCATGTTTAATTCTGACCCATCAAGATTTGCATATTTTTTTGCCTGTTCAATAGTGACACCAGCTGTTTCTCCTACAGTAATCAAATCGTATTTTGACAATACTTCCTTATTCATTTCTCTGAGAAATTCATGTATTCTTGGTCCACTGCAGATGTAAGGGTCACTGTCTCCGTACAAACCGCCTTTGCACTCCCCGTCTGGAAATGTCTGTACTTTCGAAAGCAGGCTGATAACGTCCATACGGAATCCGTCGATTCCTTTTTCGCACCACCAGTTCATCATATCATATATTTTATGACGAACCTCCTCATTTTCCCAATTAAGATCAGGCTGTTTCTTTGAGAACAAATGCAGGTAATACATTCCTGTATGTTCGTCAAATTCCCAGACAGAGCCTCCAAAGCACGCTCCCCAGTTATTTGGTTCCTTTCCATTCACAGGGTCTTTCCAAATATAATAATCCCTGTATGGATTATCTTTGGATTTTCTGCTTTCCACAAACCATGGATGTTCATCTGATGTATGATTCACAACAAGATCCATCATGATTTTCAGACCTCGCTTATGTGCTTCCTGCAACATTCTGTCAAAATCTGACATTGTTCCAAAATCATCCATAATATCCTGATAATCAGAAATGTCATACCCATTGTCGTCATTAGGAGATTTATAAACAGGAGAAAGCCACAGTACATCCACTCCAAGTTCTTTTAAATAATCAAGCTTCTCAACAATACCGTTTATATCACCAATCCCATCTCCGTTGCTATCCATAAAACTTCTTGGATAAATCTGGTATACCACACTTTTTTTCCACCACTGATTTTTCACACTCATTTTCACACTCATTTTTATCCTTTCACTGCTCCTTCTGTTACGCCTTTAACAATATACTTCTGACAACACAAATAAAAAATAATAATTGGTATCATACACAAAACTAATCCTGCCGTAGCTAAATCCCATTTCTTTGCGAATTGTCCAAAAAATAAAAATGTTTTTAATGGCAATGTCTGAATCCCTTCCTTATTGATTACAAGAGATGGAAGAAGATAGTCGTTCCAGGTTGACATTACATTTAAAATTGCCACTGTCACAATGATTGGCTTTAACAAAGGCAGAACTATGCAGAAAAATCTTCTGAACATTCCGCATCCATCAATTGTAGCAGCTTCTTCTAATTCCAGTGGAATATTTTTAATAAATCCATGAAACAGGATAATTGCCATAGAGCATCCAAATCCCTGATACATAAAAATCAAACCCGGAGTGTTTAATAAATGAAGTTGTCCCATATTCCGAATAAGCGGAAGCATAACACATTGAAACGGAATCAGCATTGCAGAGGCAAAAATCATAAAAATAACATTACTCGCCCTGGTTTTATATCTTACCAGTGCCCAGGCTGCAAGTGAAGAAATAAAAATGATAATAACAACCGTTAGTCCTGTTATCTTTAGAGAATTCGTAAATGAATTAAAAAAATTCAACCTGTCAAACGCCTTTATATAATTTTCAACAGACCATGTTTCCGGAAAATTAATAGCATTTTTATAAATATCCCGCAAAGGTTTGAATGAATTAATCGCCAGAACATAAATTGGAAACAAAAACGCAATGGAGAGTATTACTCCCAGCAATTGCATAAATATTTTTTCTATACGTTTTGCCCACATTACATTTCCACCTCCATCTTTTTACTGCAATACAACTGCGTCAACGATACAATTGCAATGACAATAACAAAAATCAGCGCCTTTGCCTGTGCGCGGCCCAGATCATTTTCTCCAAATGCAGTACGGTAAATATTCATACATACCATCTGTGTAGAGCCATAAGGTCCACCGTTTGTTAAAGCCAGGTTCTGGTCATAAAGTCTGAAGGTACCTGAAAGTGTCAGAAAGAAACCAATTGTAAATGCCGGCATACATAATGGCAATATCAAATTTTTTAAACGCTGCAGTCTTCCTGCACCATCAATTTCTGCAGCCTCAATCAGATTATCAGGAATACTCTGCAGCTGTGCTATATACACGATCATCATATATCCCGCCTGCTGCCAGACAACTACAATCATTAATCCAACGGTAGATGTAAATGGTGTAGACAACCATCCCTGAAGCCATGAAATATTTAGTGATTTTCCTAAGTAATTGAACCCCTGTGTAAACACAAACTGCCATGCAAATCCAAGAAGGATACCTCCAATCAAGTTGGGCATAAAGAACACAGTACGAAACAAATTAGCTCCCCGAATTTTCTGTGTGACTAGCAGTGCAAGTGCAAATCCAAGAAGATTAACCAGAATAACTGCTACAACAGAAAATTCTGCCGTATAAAGAAAATCCCGCCAGAACACTTTATCACTGATAAGTCCCCTGTAATTCTCAAGTCCGGCAAAACTGACAGGTTTATTCATTCCATTCCAATCCGTAAAAGAATATAATAAACCTGTAATTGCCGGAATCAGAACTACCATAGCAAAACAGATGAGGGCAGGAAGCACGCAAATCCAAAACCCTGACTTAGATTTTTTCATATTATATCTACTCCTATTCCAAAAGGATGCCGTCATTTACTATAACGGCATCCCATTATTTTACTTACTTCTGGCATTTGACCAGGCATCTTTACAGTCGCTTACAACTTCGTCCCATGTTTTTTCACCTGAAACATAAGCCTGTACACCGTTTCCAAAGACATCACCAAAGCCAGCCGGAAAAGCATTAAATATCCATGATGTTGTGTTGCCTTCATCCAAATATTTTTTTACAACTTTTCCAAGTGCGTCTTCCGGTTCCACACCATCGTAATTTGAGAAAGCAGGAACGGACATCATCTTATGAACAACCATATCTTTTCCTTCATCAGACTGAAATAACCAGTTTAAAAAATCCTTTGCAGCTTCTTTCTCTGCATCCGAAGCACCGCTGTATACATTGTAGCAGCAAGGCACACCTACTGCCAGTTTTCCACTGACCACATCACCTAAAGGTATAGGAATAATTCCAAGATTATCTGCAACTTCCGGATTTACATCTGCCATTTCTGTATTGATCCAGTTACCCTGCTGCAAAACTGCAATTCTTTCAATTGCAAGACCTCCGCCAACGCTCTGTGAATAATCGCCAGAAAGAAGTTCAACCGGATTATCTGCTGCAGCTGTATACTTCACCTGAAAATCGATAATCTGCTTCAATTCCTCTGCATTTGTGAATTTCAGTTCCTTTGCCTCGTAGGCTGCATTTTCATCCGGGAATTCCTGGTTTAATCCGGTATTAATCGTATGACATCCGGTAATCCAGTTTTCTTTTACCGGAAAATCCATAACAGCTTCCAGATCCGGGAACTCATCCTTTAAGTCTCCATTATCAATCATGGTTTTTAATTTGGAAAAAGCTGTATCTATTTCTTCATACGTTTTAAGACTTTCCCCGTCAATTCCTGCTGCCTCAAATATTTTCTTATTATATATATATCCATATCCTTCCATTGAATAAGGAAGTCCCAAAACCTTGCCCTCTGCATTAGTGGATCCTTCTGCTGCTGCCTCTGTCATGTAAGGTACCCATGGCTGATCTGAAAGATCTTCCATATTCTCTCCCCACTCATCCCAATTCAGAGGACCCTGAAGAGTAAAAATGGTTGGCATATTTCCACCATTTAATCTGGTTTTAAGAGTACCGTCATAATCATCACCACCGCCGACTGTTTCCATTACAACTGTAACATTAGGATGTAATTCCATGTAACGGTCGGCAGCTTCTAACATTGCATCATGTATTTCTACCTTTCTTCCCATAATACTGATAGTTACATCTTTTCCTCCTGCAACCTCATCTTTCTTTTCTTCGGCATATGCAGTAGCTGCAGAACAGGTAAGAGCAGTAAAACTCATCATAGCTGCTAACCCAATGGAAATCACTTTTTTTGTTTTCATCAATTTTTCCTCCTCTATATTTCTTTGGTTTTGCGCTAAACCTTTAATGTAATTTGTATTATAAATACTTTTTCACAATAATTCAATAGGTTTTCCGCAAAACTACAACAATACACAATACATTGCAACTGCTTTTGTGAAACATAACTAAAAAGGAACCAAATCTCCCCAGATCTGATTCCTTTTGTTATTTCTATTCTCTTTTTCTTACTGACTCTCTTACAACCAACTGTACGGCGATCTTTATATTTCTCTCTTCCTCCGGCAATTTCTCTCGGTTTATCAGTCTCAGCAATAATTGCATAGCAGTTGAAGCTTTTAACCCAATATTCTGGTGAACCGTAGTTAACCTGGGGCGAATAAGTTCTGCATAAAAGGTATCATCAAACCCTGTTATCGATATATCCTCAGGTACCCTGACTCCCTTATCAATAAAATAATCGACAGCATCTATAGCGAGATAATCAGAAATAAATGCGAGTGATCCCGCCTCCCTGAACCTGGGGAGCAGTTCATCATATTGTAATCTGCGTACTTCTTTTCTCGCCGAAAGCAAGATTAATCTTTCTTCCTTTTTGCACTCTCCAAATGCCTCTGTCATCGCTCTTTGAAATCCGGCAAATCGACACTGATCCATCTCTGCAGTATTTTCTGTCAGAAACAGTGTTTTCCTGAATCCATGATCTGCCCAATACTTTCCAAGCTGATAGGCTCCATCAAAATCATCCGTCCCCACATTTACCACCAGTTCAGGGTCACTCACATATGTATCAATAGCAACTGTTGGTTTTTTCAGCATTTTTTTTAATGTTTTATGGCTCTTTTCGGTCCATCCCAGGACAATAAGACCATCTACATTCCATCGCGAAGTCACCTCAGCAACTTTCCGGCAATCATCACCTCTGATAATCATCATATAGTAACCGGCATTTTCAATTTCACTGGAAATTTGTCCAACAAATGTACTGACAAATGGATCCTGCATGGCGTTTTCACCATGAAGATAATCAAAACCTATTACCAATCCAATAATATGAGAAGTATTCTGTGACAAAAGCCGGGCACCCATATTAGGAATATACCCCACCTCATCAAGTATACTGCTGATTTTCTGTGCTGTTTCCTGCGATACCCTCTTTGTATTTCCGTGAATAACATTTGACACTGTAGTAGGACTTACTCCGACCATATTTGCAATATCTTTTACACGAATCATGATTTCCTCCCAAAAACATTACAAGTCACTTTAAATTTATTATACAATTTTGTCTGAAATTTTCAATTTCAAAAATCATAGTTTCCTGATGCTTCCAACTACTGAAATCTTCATATTCTGCTCTCTTCTTTGACATGTACCTGGTTATAGGGGATTTCTATTCCATTGGCATCAAATGCCTCTTTGATCAACTGATTCAGACGCCATTTAACAGACCAGTATTTATCTGTCGCTACCCACACACGAAGTCCCATGATCACCGCGTTCTCACCTAATTCGTCAACAAACCTCACCATCCCCTTGTCCTCCTTGGTATCCTCATCATTATGGGGAATCTCCTCCAGAATTTCTTTTACCTTCTGGATACCGGAATCATAGGATATCCCTACCTTGATTTCAGCCGATTATCTGCAGTATAGCCTTCAGAAGATCTCCCTGAAGATAATAGGTCGTCTCAAAATGAAGATATGATAACGATACTTTATCCCACAACAATAAGATCTTTGGCGGGAATTCTTCATCTCCATCCCAGAACTGAAGCAACACAGAGAAATGCGGAAGAACAGGCATTTCAAATGTCAGATCTGCCCCTGCCAGACGCTCCCTCTGCTTTCCGCCCAGACAGGTACAGGCCTGCTTTACCTCTTCCACTTTGCCGGAAAATGCTCTTGCATACTTTTCCACAAAAGGATCTGTTGACGGACTGCTCCCGGCAGTTACAAACCTGCCCACAGGCTGCCACTGCCCGGTAAGAGAAGGCAGTATCTCCTGCCCGGAACAGCAGAGAAAATCATAGATTGTCATAACAACTGTATATTCTCTGCAGTCCGTCCATTCTTCGCCTGTGGCATATTCAATAGCACCGTTTCTGCGATTGATCCGATATTCTGTTCCGATATATTTCAAATACAGGTATTCTTCATCGTGTTTCAAACCATATTTTTTTATCAGCTTATCCTGATCATATTTTAAAAACAACTCTCTTCCTATATATACCTGTTTTTCATAATTATCCATAATATACTTTATTCCATTTCTTATTCTAACTATAGCAATTCCATAAATTACTGCAGACAATCCAGTCCATCATAGCGCGAAGTCCTGCGTCAGATAAATCCCCTGCGAAGGTTGTAAAAAACAATCATTTGCTATACCAGACATAAATACAGGAAGTATGCAACATAACACAACAGCATAACCACACCACAGGGTTTTCTTAATTCTTTATGTCTGAATGTACCAATCCAGAGTATTGCTCCACACAGAACTGCAATTACAGTATCAATAATAAATTTACTCTCAAACGGCACAGTACAGATGAGTGCTGTTGTACCGATAACAAACAAAATATTGAAAATATTGCTTCCGACTATATTTCCAATGGCAATTCCTGCATTTCCTCTTCTGGCTGCTGTTACTGATGTGACAAGTTCCGGAAGAGATGTTCCCAGTGCAACAATTGTCAGCCCGATAAATCTCTCACTCATGCCAAAATAACGGGCAATCTCCGTTGCTCCGCTGACTGCAAAATCACTGCCCTTTACGACCAGAATTCCACCGATTACCATCAGGAGCATACATTTCCATACCGGATTATCCTTTGCTTCTGCTTCTTCCTGATTGTTCCCTTTCTTTGCCATCACAAACAGATATCCCAGATATATCAGAAACAGTATCCAGAAAATCACACCTTCAATAAAAGTCACCTCTGAACCTGTGATACCAAAGATCAGCAGAACAATTGTTATCACTGTCATAAACGGAATTTCATAAAGAAGCGTGGATCTCTGAATCGCTACATTCGTAATTACTGCTGTAATTCCCAGAATGATCAGAATATTCAGGATATTGCTTCCGACTACATTTCCAATGGTAATACCTGCATTCTTATTCATTGCAGCAGTAATACTGACTGCTGCCTCCGGCATGCTGGTTCCCATTGCTACGATGGTCAATCCAATTATCAGCTGCGGAATTCCCAGCTTTTTCGCAATGCTGGCTGCACCCTCCACAAACCAGTCTGCACCTTTCACCAGAAACAAAAAACCTGCCAGCAAAATAATAACCTGTAAAAACATCATTTATACCTCTCTTTCTTTTATTACGTACTCACAAAACCAAATATAAAAAGATTCCGGGAATACATTTATTTTGCAGTAGGTATAAAAAAAGAGACTCCTACTGCATTCACAGTAAAAGTCTCGCAATTTCATCACTTTCCGAGTTATATGTTTCAATAACTGTCTTGACGAAGAAGTGAACCGAATCCACTCGGCAAGCTACTCCCTTTTCACAGGTATATTCTAACAGACTGTCTTTTAAAAATCAATTATTTTTTATCATAAGATTCTCCATTAGATTCTCCATAATCCACAATATAAAAAGAAGCCTCGTTACTACGAACAGAGTGAACAGTAATGTAGCCTCCTCTCTGTGTCAGAATCTGCATCAGAAATCTGCAGTATGTGACATGCTCTCGCCACTTAAATCTTACAGATTTTGAAGTGGGAGCTTCCTG
>ERZ791899.573-NODE-573-length-44615-cov-27.237994_pt1 | contig 44615 bp, 40 predicted proteins | sample MGYA00510151_ERZ791899 | MGnify/ENA primary metagenome ERZ791899 (study PRJEB30046, sample SAMN00792118) | human gut metagenome | study: EMG produced TPA metagenomics assembly of the A metagenome-wide association study of gut microbiota in type 2...
AAGAGAGAAAGACTAAATTCAGCATAGATGTGGAATTTAAAATTTCATTCAAGGTCGATAGGAAAAATAGCTTGTACGCATTGAAAAATACCACACATTCTATTATCATAAAGGGGGAACGTGATTGAACACAAACGATGAGAAAATCCAATGGCATCCTGCATTTGACGCGGCACTGCAGATTGAGTTTGGAGAAGAGGCAGAATATCTGGAATTCGATTCCGAACATCTGCTTTCCAAAAAGCCAATGCAGATTGATGTGTTGATCAAAAATGAAAAACATGTAAAGATCCAGAAGAATATTGGCAGGATTTTCCGGCAGTACAATATCATAGAATACAAATCACCGGAAGACAATCTTGACATTGATGACTTTTATAAGGTGTACGCATATGCCTGTATTTACAAGGCTGATACGGAGAAAATTGATCTTATCCCGGCAGCAGAGCTGACAATCACTTTTGTATGCTATCATTATCCGAGAGCCATGCTAGACAAGCTGCAAAGAGACCGGGGCATAATGGCAGAAAAGATAGAAAGCGGCATCTACTATCTGACGGGTGATGCAATTCCGGTGCAGCTTATCATTGTTCCTGCATTATCAAAAAACAATAATTACTGGCTGAATAATCTGCGGAATGATCTGAAGGCAGGCGGAGAGATCAGGAATTTCATAGAACGCTACGGTGAAAATAAAAAATCAAAATTATTCCAGGCGCTTGCAGATACTGTCATGCGTGCGAACTGGCAGGAATTGAAGGAGGAACGTAAAATGTGTGAAGCATTGCGCGAATTATTTGCGGATGATCTCCGCGAATCAAGGGAAGCCGGCATTATGGAGGGGCGAACTGCTGGCAAAATTGAGGGCAGAATTGAAGGTAAACTCGAAGGCAAAATTGAACTCATAATTAAAAAGTACAAAAAAGGCTGTACAGCAGAAGAAACAGCGGATATGCTGGAGGAACCACCGTCACAGATCAGGCAGATCTATGATGCTATCGGACAATGTGCGCCAGATTATAACGTAGAGAAAATTTATAAACGTCTTTCCGATCAAACAGTATAAACTAAATGGAGTAATTCCCTATGAAAAAAGAATTTAAAGAAGCAATCGAAGATTCCCCGATTATTGCAGCTATTAAGGATGATGAAGGGTTAAAAAAATGTCTCACAAGCGAAAGCCGTGTCATTTTTATTTTATATGGTGACATATGCAATATTCCAGACATTGTTGAGACCGTGAAATCCTCTGGAAAAATTGCAATGGTTCATATTGATCTGATCGCAGGCTTAAGTTCCAAAGAGATTGCGGTCGACTTTATCCAAAAATATACCAAAGCAGATGGCATTATCACCACCAAGCCTGCTCTGATCAAACGTGCAAAGGAGTTAGGATTGTATACAATCCTTCGGCTGTTTGTCATTGATTCCATGGCTTATTCCAACATTGAACACCAGCTTCGAACCGCCAAACCTGACCTGATCGAAGTGCTTCCGGCTCTCATGCCAAAAGTACTCGCTAAGGTCTGCAAACTGTCCACTGTTCCTGTCATTGCAGGCGGACTGGTTTCCGATAAAGAAGATGTCATGGCACTGCTTCAGGCTGGCGTGGTCAGCATTTCCTCAACGAATGAGAAGATTTGGTTTTTATAAAATTGTCACTATCATTATTTCATATTCTATACCACAAATATCAGAGCCAGCTATCATAAAAAACTGGCTCTGAACAAATTTTATTAGTTTTTCCTTGTCCAAAACTTATCCAGAACATTAAGTATATTACTACCATTTATTTTATATTCGTTTTGCGAAAGATTCTGTGGTAATACCGCTTCTATCATTTTCTTGCTCTTAAATCTCTTTACCTCATTTACTTTATCTTTATCATTCACCCGCTTTCCAAGGTATACTTCTTCTACGTCTCTGCAAAAAAATACCAGTTCATATGCATGCGTTTCACAATATTTTTTTATATCTTCAAATAATTTTTTTGTTTCATAATTTGTATCATAATCGTCCAAATCTATAAAATAAATTACCGTTGTATCTTCTGGATAAGCTTTGATATATTTCCCTATTTCTCTCTGTTTCTTCGGTGAAGCATACATTGATTTTGACTCTAAAAAAATAGGTTTATAACTGATTTTTGGATCATTCACATAAAATCTATGAATTGTTTCATTAATATATTGGTAATCCGTTCTCGCTTTGGAGTTAGTCTCTACGCAAAGAAGTATCTGCCTACTCATCATCACCTCCAAGTATTCCAAGAAAATCCGAAGCATCTACATTGAATGGTGAATCTTCGATAAAGCCATTTCTATAAGCACGTGCGGGTGTCTGATTTCCATTATTTGCCCAAGTGTGAACCGTATTAATACTTGAAATAAAATTAATAGATTCTTTGTTACGTTTGAGCAAGCTCATCGGTGATAAGTTATGTGCCGTAAAGCAAAGCTGTCCATTTCCATAAAGAATAAAATACTCAATCAATTTATCCAGATATACATCGTTTATATTTGCATCCAATTCATCAATAAATGTAATCTGTCCATCCGCAGACATATCCAGATACTCAAAAAGTTCCATAATCTTTTTTATACCACGGCTCTCAAATTCCTGGTCAAGAGTATAATCTTTATAAATCATTCGTAAATTATACTTATAAAATTGATCATAATCTTTTTTTTCAATGGCAATATCACATAATTCCGGTTTAAAAATCTGAACGAATGCACACATACGTGAGATTTTTTTTTCAAATTTTTCAAACTTATTTTTTAAAATAAGATTCGCACTGATCTGACCACTGTTCCCCCAGTCCGTTAAATGATAATATAATTTATCTTCCCCCTTTCCGGCTTCTGTTAATGCGAGTGTTTTTATTTCTTCACGTAAAAAATAATTCTTATGGTCATCCGCTTCATCAATACTTACATTCAATGACAAACCAAACAAAATCAATAATGAAATATAGTACATTTCATCATTTTGCCTGTATTTTTCTTTTAAATCTTTCATTGTAAAAATACTTACCGCCAATGTCTGCATTCCAAGCAGATTTAAGCTTTTTTCCTTTATCTCATGGAACATTTCATCATTTCCTAATTGCAATAGTACGCCATCCGCCGTCTCAAATACCAGATTATAACTGTTTTTGGTATAATTTCCCTTCTTTTGTTCTAACTTTTCACTCAAAATATGACATCTGTTGTCTATTCCAATTTCAAATGATATGGTATATTTTAAAATATTTTTTTTACCCCCAAAATCTGTATAAACTTCACACTCAATAAATCCTGAATACGTTTTCTTATTGATCGTTTCCATTAATATCTTCTGATTATCACTATCAATCAGATAATTTTTATCCGTCAAAAAGTTCTGCAAAATTTTCACTGCCGTTATAATTGCTGTTTTCCCCGAACCATTTTCCCCATAAATAGCCTTTATTCTATATTTCTCTGGATCAAAATCACTGTTATTAATTGTCTTTTTGTAAAAATTCAATTCAATTGGGACTTCAATGTTTTTTATTCCTGATATTTTCAAACTTAATAAATAAAATAATGGTTTCATTTCTTTGTCACCTCCATGATTTCATCATAACACAGAAAAAGGTAAAAGAAAATACATTTTGTATTTTCTTTTACCTTTTATTATTTCCGCTTGAAAGCTTTCTAGTCAAAAAATTTTATGGTATCTTCTTCAACTCTTATTAGTAAAAAACAAATAGAACTTATTAATGCAACAAACAAATTATCTCCAGAACAATTAGATAATCTTCTTATATTTTTAAATTCCTTAAACGCAAAAAAGCAGTAAATTCCAGCATTCTGGAACTTACTGCTTTCCTTTTCCTGTTTATTTTTCAAACTTTTCTATGATGCATGTATGTTGCTTGGAATCTTTCGCATAATTAATTCCAACAAGTATCAGATTTCCATGATAATCTTTCAATCCATGCTTTCATATATTGATTTAAAACTTCCTTATTCGGAATCGAAACCGTTTTATCCATCCAATGATAACTCAGATATCCCAAATAAACAAGAAACAGAATCTTTTCTCTCAATGAAAAAACAGCCCTTGCGGACTGTTTTTTCGAGGAGTTTAGTTATGAAAATGTTAATCTATATAAAGGAAAATTGGCATTTTTAGTAAGCACCATTCTGAATGCTTACATCAACAAGTGCTTGTCTGTTGTTCTCTTGTTGATAATAGTAATATACAAAATAAATGTGTACGAATTATGTCGGTTTTCGAAAACATTTCTAAAATTCCGGATAAATTATTTTATAATTGGTTAATATTTTATTTTTTTTGTTTAGATTTTTTTGTATGATCTTAGTCTGCCCGGTATTTTTCCTTTTATACATAACATTTCAATTTTTTATTTATCACATCTTCCTCTGTTCCAACAGATATTTGCTCAACTCGATCATTGCCTGATCTTCTGTGCTGTTATAAAACTGCACAGTTCCCGGTGTCACAGCATCCGAAACCAGTCCATACTCTTTTAATTTATGAAGTGTCTCTCTGGCAGTTCCTGCACCACCGTCAAAAACCGCTACCCCGGAGCCGAGTACTTTCTGAATCGTCTTACGCACCAGTGGATAATGCGTGCAGCCAAGAACAACTGCATCCACTTTTCTTTCCTGATATGGTGCAAACAGATTTTTTAAGAAATGTTCCAATGCTTCCCCGGAAAGTTCTCCGCGCTCTACGAATTCCACAAGCCCCGGACATGGCAGTGGTATGATCTCCGCCTGGTCCTGAAATTTCTGCATAAGGTTATGGAACTTTTTTTCCCTCAATGTCATAGGCGTTGCCATGACAAGCACCCTTGGATTTTCTTTTACAGACACTGCCGGTTTTAATGCCGGCTCAATTCCGATGACCGGGATCTCTTTCTGGTATTTTTCCCTTAAAATGTGAATCGCTGCGCTTGTCGCTGTGTTGCATGCGACAACCAGTGCTTTTACATCCTGCGTCATTAAGTATTCCGCATCTGCCAGTGTGAGTTTTCGCACTTCCTCTAATGTCTTTGTTCCATAGGGCGCATTTTTTGAATCCCCGTAAAATATAAAATTTTCATTTGGCATCAATGCCACCAATTCCCGAAGCACGCTGATTCCACCAACACCAGAATCAAACACTCCAATTGGTCTCTGCATTTCATCCATATTACGATTTCCTGCTTTCTTTTCTTCTATTTTGCAAACACCGCGATCTGTTCTTTCCTCGTACTGATTACTATTCCAACAAGGCACCTGCTCGAAATCTGCTTTTTACTTACCTGCTTCAGTTGTGCCTATTACCTATGATAACATTCATTCTGTCCAAACAGCCCTGCTTCCCTTGTCCGTGCGGCTGACGACGAGTTTACGGTCGATCTGTTCTTTCAGTTCCGTCACATGGGAGATGATCCCAACCATGCGGCTGTCACCGGCAAGTTCCGCCAGCACCTCGATCGCCTGCTGTCTCGACTGCGCATCCAGAGAACCAAATCCCTCATCGATAAACATCATATCCGGGTGGATCGCCCCTGCGCTCCGCTCCACGATATCGGACAATCCGAGTGCCATCGCAAGTGCTGCCAGAAAAGATTCCCCGCCGGACAGTGTTTTCACGTCTCGCTCGCTGTCCGTCACAAGACTGTAAACAGAAAGATCCAGTCCCTCGTTTGTCTTTCTTCCCGTGTTCGCCTCTTCCTTTAATTTAAGAATAAACTGATGATTGCTCATCGTCAAGAGCCGCTTGTTTGCTTCATGGATGATCTGTTTAAAATACTGCCTCTGGATATAAGTTTCAAAATCGATTTTCGCAGAACCGGAAAGTCTTCCGTTCGCTGTCTTTGACAGACTTTTGATGACCTGATCTTCGCTCTCCAATTTTTTTCCCTTTTCCAGATAGACGGCACAATTCTGCAGCACTGACCTGTCATTTTCATATGCTGTGTGCAGCTCCATATACGTTTTTTCCGCCTCTTTTAATGCCTGCTTTTCTGCTTTCAGCTGCTCATTTAATTCTGTCGTATCAGTATATGTTTTTCCGCTGACCTGTTTCTCCAAAAGTTTCTGCTCACTCTGCTGTCTTAAGCACTGAGACTCATACTCTTTCTCTTCCCGCTCCAGTTTGGATCTGCTCCGCTCCGGCAGGATTGCAAGGTGGTATGTTTCTTCGGAAACAAACCCGGATTTTTCCAAAAGTTTTGCATATTCTTTTTCCGTTTTTGCTGCAAGCTTTTTTGCCGTTTTCTGATTCTCTTCCTCTGCGAGCTTCTGTCCTTTTAACGTGTTCATCGCTTCTGCCAGCTCCGACACTTTTTGCCGTTTCCTCTCTATCTCCTGCTCTGCCGCCGCCAATGCTTTCTGCATTGCGGCATACTGTTTTTTTGCTTCGGCAAAAGATGGATACACAAGCTTCTCACGGATCTGTTCCGCTATTTTCTGCAGACTGACATAGTTTTGCTCTGCTTCTTTTCTCTGCTGTTTTGCAATCGTCTGTGCCAGTACAAAATCAGCTTCCTCTTTCTCGACTGCCTGCGCAAGCTTCTGTTTTTCTGTTTTCTCTGCCTCAAAAGCAGCATACGCCAGATCGCGCTTTTCTTCCGCAGCAGCCCTTGTCTTTTTTGCCTGCTCCACTTCCAGTTCTGTCACCGCATGGTCAGAAAGCTTCGCCGGATCCGGATGGATCGTTGAACCGCAGACCGGGCATGGACAGCCCGCGCTCAGATTTTCTGCCAGGATCCCTGCCTGCTCCTTTAAAAAGGCTTCATACATGTGTTCATAATGCTTTGCCGACTCCGAAGCGCCGAGAGATGTCTGCTCCCAGTTTTTCTTCGTTTGCTCCACAACCTGCTCCTGCTGCTTCTGCTGTTCTTTTAATGCAGCAATCCCAGCCTCTTTCTTATGGAATGACTCCTCTGATGTTTTCCCGAGGTCTTCCCACACCTTTTTGGCCTGCTGCTCCTCTGACCGCGCATTCTGCAGTGCCTCATAAGACGGGAATGACTGCTCTAACGCAAGCATTTTTTTCTGGATGTCTGCCGCTTCTCTTTTCTGTTTTGCCTCCGACTCCTGCAACTGTGTCTTTAATGATTCGAACATCTCCTGATCGTTTGCCAGTGTTTCTGTCATTTTTGCGATCGCCTGTGCCGACTGCTCCACTTCCTGCTGCTGTCTGAGATTCTGCTGCTCTGCCACAAGCACTTTATCTGCTTTCCGTGCATTTTCGATCTGCTGTCTGCGCTCTTTCGATTCCGCCTGCCTTGCTTCCAGCTCTTTTCCAGTCTGCCTGATTTTTTCCAGGGAACGAAAAAGTTTGTTGATCTCCTCATACTTTGTAATCTTTTTATTCAGTTCCTCCACATTTGCCCTGCGGAGATTCTGCTCTTTTAACGCATCCTTTAATCGTTCCCGCAAACGCTCCACAAGTTCATCCAGCGGTAATTCTTCACTTTCAGGAAGCGGAATGATCCTGCTTTTCTCCTGCTCAAATGCCCGGTCGTTCTCCTGTATGCGCTCATCCATCTCCATGGATTTTCTTCTGAGATTTTCCTGGATCTTCCAATAGATGTCCGTCCTGAATAATTTGGAAAAGATCATTTTCCGCTCGTCCGACTTTGTATACAAAAGCTTTAAAAAATCTCCCTGTGCGATCATCACGATCTGCGAAAACTGGTCTGCGGTAAGCCCCAGTATTTCAATAATTTTTGCATCGGTAGCATTTTTCTTTTCCGGGAAAACAGTTCCATCCGGCAGGGTGAGTTCGACACTGTGTGGTACTTTCTGCTCCCTGATCCTGCCGTTTTTCAGTGTTTTCGTAATCTTATAGTCCGGGTTTCTGCGCACGCGGTATGTCTGTCCCCGGTATAAAAATTCCAGTTCCACATAGGTTTCCGTCTCCGGTCTGGCATACTGGCTGCGCATCATGTTTCCGTTTCGCTCACCGCCGCTGGTCTGATTGTAAAGTGCGTAAGTGATCGCATCAAAAATGGTTGTTTTTCCTGCCCCGGTATCTCCTGTGATCAGAAAAATCCCCTGCTGCTGCCCGGTAAAATCAATGACATTTTTTCCCGCATACGACCCAAATGCCGACATGGTAAGCTTCAAAGGCTTCATTCTACCACCTCCTTTTCCCCGTTTATCACAGTGCGGATCACATTGTCCTCATCCTCTGTCATCGCCCTTCCGTTCATCTCCTGAAAAAAGGTCACAAACGCATCATAAGGATCGAGGCTCTCCGCTTCCTCTTCCGAAAACTCCAGAATCTTCCTTGTCCGCTCATTGTCTATTTTTATCTCCAAAATATGGTCATAGACCTGCTCTAACTTTTCTTTCGGCTGGTACGCTTCCACCTCATCCGTCAATGTAATGCTCACATAATCGTGACAGTTGTCCTCTGCCACTGCATTTAAAATTTCATCCAGATGCCCGATCATTTTGCGCACCCTGCGCATCGGCATAAGGGGCAGTTCTGTGATATGCGGCTCGCTTCCTTTTTCCAAAAGTTCCACCATCGTCACGGTCTTTTCATCGCCTGCCTCGCTCACGGAATACTGTAACGGTGTTCCACAGTAACGGTTCTGCACACGCCCTATTTTCTGTTTTCTGTGAATGTGTCCAAGTGCTGCATAATCAAACGGTTCCAACACCGCTGTATCCACATTTTCAATCCCTCCAACCATGCGGATCTCGGAGTCTGACGTCTCCGGCTCCCTGCCCGCAGCAGTATAAAACTGATGGCTTACGAGGATATTGCGCTTTGCAGTGTCGATATTCTCCCGCTCTATGACAAGCCGGACAGCCTCATTATAAGTCGTGATATCGCTATCGTTCAGATTTCTCACATAGGAAGGCTTCACAAAAGGAAGCAGATAAATGCATACCTCGCCGTATGCATCAAAAAAACTCACTTTTCTGATGGTCTCCTCCCGGGTAAGCGGCGGCATTCCTGCGATCATTACCCTGTGTTTTGCCAATATGTCACTCGCAAAATCAATCCGTTTCGCACTGTCGTGATTCCCTGCAATGATGCAGACTGTCACTTCCGGCTCCAGATCGTTCAGTGCTGTCAGAAACTCATCAAACACTGACACTGCCTCCGCAGACGGCACCGGCGTATCATAGATATCCCCTGCAATGAGAACCGCATCCGGCTTCTCGCGTTCTGCCAACGCCACGATTTTCCCTAATATATCCCGCTGTTCTGCGATCATATTGTAATGATGCAGCTGCTTTCCAATATGCAGATCCGACAAATGAAAGAATTTCATGTTCCTCTCCTTTTGCTCTAAGCTGACGTTTCCTATTACAGAAAAAGCCACAACAGACAACTGTTTCCATTGTCTGCCATGGCAGTCTGTTATTTCAAAAATCCGTTGATGATCTGTTCCTCGGCTTCTTTTTCCGTAAGTCCAAGTGTCATAAGTTTGATCAGCTGCTCGCCTGCAATTTTACCGATAGCTGCCTCATGAATGAGGTTTGCGTCAATATTATTGGCGGTAAGCTGTGGGCTTGCTGTCACGCATCCATGATCCATAATGATCGCATCGCACTCACTGTGACCTGCACAGGCTGCGTTTCCGTTCATAATAGAGAAGAATTCCTGTCGGGATTCTCCCTTTGCCACCGAACGTGACACCAGATTACAGCTGCAGTCTTTTCCGTTCATATCGATTGCAAAATCTGTCTTGGCATACTGTTTTCCGTGTGTCATGATCTTCTCATGCACTTCTAAGGAAGCTCCGTCTGCAAGATCTCCTTTGGTGATACGGACTGTGGAGTCGATTCCCTTGATCTGGGTTGTCTCCATCTCCATGTGTGCGCCCTCTTTTAAATGCACGATGGTCTGGGGATTCATGACATTCTCACCATTTCCATCTCCCTCACCGTAGTGGCGTTCAATGTATTTTACTTTTGCATTTTTCTCCAGATAAAATGTGTGGATTCCCTCATGCTTGGAAGTGTCCACGCCACAGTTGTGGATTCCGCATCCCGCAACAATCGTGACATCTGCGCCCTCCCCAATATAAAAATCATTGTATACACATTCCTGCAATCCGCTCTCGCTCAAAACAACCGGAATATGAACGCTCTCATTGACCGTTCCCGGTTTGATAATGATGTCAATTCCGTCCTTGTCCTCTTTTGTGACAATATCAATATTGGCGGTGGTGTTTCGTGCAGCCTTTTTTCCATTGGCACGGATATTATAGGCACCTTCCGGAACCTCATGAAGTCCCGCCACCTGTTCTAATAAATTTTTCTGTACTAAATCCATGTTTCTTCCTCATTCTCCTGCTGCTGTTTTCTGTCGATCATCATCCTTTCAGCAGCTCTCTCACTACAAATCTGTTCTGCCAGTGCGGCTATGCTTTATCGATCAACGTCTGGCAGGTCTGTGCCGTATTCAGAAGTTCCGGAAGCACTTCCGCTTTGGTTCCGGTCTTGCGCACCTGTCCGTCTGCAATGACGATGATCTTGTCCGCAATGTCAAGGATCCGTTCCTGATGGGATATGATCAGAATCGTTCCGTTGATCTCATCTCTCATTTTTTCAAATACTTTGATCAGGCTGTTAAAACTCCAGAGGTCGATCCCTGCCTCCGGCTCATCAAAAATAGAAAGCTTCGTTCCCCTTGCAGTGATCATTGCGATCTCGATCCTTTTCAGCTCACCGCCGGAAAGACTTCCGTTGATCTCACGGTCAATGTATTCTCTCGCACACAGACCTACCTCCGATAAAATATCGCAGATCTCATTCACACTCATCTCTTTGCCTGCAGCGATCGTGATGAGGTCTTTTACGGTCAGCCCTTTAAAATGAACCGGCTGCTGGAATGCAAAACTGATTCCTTTTCTGGCGCGCTCCGTAATGTTTAAACCGGTGATATCCTCTCCATCTAAAAGAATCTGACCACTTGTCGGACGGATGATTCCTGCGATCATCTTGGCAAGTGTGGATTTTCCACCGCCGTTTGGTCCTGTAATCGCCACAAAATGATCGTCAATGGTGACACTGACATTTTTCAAAATCTCTTTATTCTCGTTGTTATCATCTACTTCATAGGTGATATTTCTTAACTCTAACATAAATCCTCCACTGTGCAGCCGATAAGCCACAGTATTTTTTGCAATTGCGATCCTGTTACTTTATAACGCTTCTTGGATACTTTACCATGATGGCATTTAACATGTCCTCATCCGGCTCAAACTCATATCTTGTGATACCGTTTTCGCCCTTGCAGACTGCCTCATAAAGTTTTGCACCTGCATTGCCGGACGCAATGTTTTTCACTGTAACCGATCTGTCATTCTCATACTTGTAAATGCTGCGGTCACCCTTCGGGGCAATGGTCAGCACATCATCCATACTAAGATAGGCAATTTTCTTTCTCTTTGCTTTATTCCTGATCTTCGCAAATCTCAGGTCGCCATCATAATATGTATACTCATACTCCACTTCACTGCGAAATGCAAACAGATACCAGATCACACCAAAGATGATCGTCGGCACCAGAAACATAACCGGTGATACAAACATACTAAGTACTAAACAAAGACAGGTTAAAACAAAAAATGCGATCATTCCTGCCTTATGTCCACCTGTTGTTTTTTTCGGAACAATAACTAATTTTTCCTGCATAATCATTTCCTCCAAACAAAATTTCGTAATGATAATTATATACGCTTTTTTCCCTCTGTACAACTTCTTTTTTATCATGTAAAATAAGATAATAGAAATTTTCGTATTTTTTCGTTCAGGAGGAAAAGAATGATCACATATCAGTATACCCAGAAAGACTGGACAACATTCAAAGAAGGGATCAAACGTGAGTGGGCAGTCACCAATGGCATTGGCGGATACGCAGGAAGCTCGATGATCGGCGCACACAGCCGTACACATCAGGGTTACCTGATCGCCAGCCTCCATGCACCAATTGAGCGCTATCTCGTTTTTTCCAAGATCAACGAAACAGTCACTGTCGGAACCAAAACGGTTTCCTTTGAGACTTCCCAGCACCGTGCTTCCGGAAAAACAGTTTACGCAGAGGGACAGAAGTTTCTCACTTCCTTCATCTATGACGGAAGCGTGCTCTACGCCTATGAGACAGACAATTTTTCCTTTAAAAAGCACATCACATTAAAAAGGAACGCCAATGTCTGCGCCGTCTCCTATGAACTGACCGCCGGGGACAGCGACTGTACCTTTACGCTCACACCGCTTTTCAACTACCGCGAGCACAGTGAGAGCAGCACCCCGGACACTTTAAAATTTGAGACATTTACAGAAGACAGGGCATTTTATCTTGTTCCGGAAAAAAATAAAGATATTGCCATTCGTTTTCAGACAAGCGAAGGAACTTTTTCCGAACGTGAAACTGTTTATGACATCGACATGCAGTTACAGATTGAAGTGGATCTTGAGACAGATGGACTTGACTGTCATTACTGTCCGGTTGACCTGTCCATTGCAGTTCCTGCCAACACAACCAAAAAAGTTTCCATCCTGTGCAGTATCGGTGACGTGAACGAGCGTCCTTCCCCTGTGTCTGCTACGGAAGCATTTTCCATTTTAGAGGAAAATGCCCGCTGCCATGCAGAACTTTTTGAAAAAGCCGGATACCGCGACTCGTTTGCCAACCAGTTGGTGCTTGCCAGCGACCAGTTTCTGACTTACCGCGAGTCCACGAAAATGATGACCGTTCTCGCCGGACTTCCGTGGTTTACCGACTGGGGCAGAGACACAATGATCGCCTTTACCGGTCTGACGCTCTGCACGAAACGTTTCAAAGAAGCTGAGGAGATCCTTCTGACATTTGCCAGATATATCCGCCACGGAATTGTGCCGAATATGTTCCCGGATGACAATATGCCGCCGCTCTATAACACGGTGGACGCCTCGCTCTGGTACTTTTATGCGGTCTATCAGTACCTTCATTATAACCCTGCTGCGGAAGCGGAAACTTTTGTAAAAGAACAGATTTTCCCTCATTTAAAGGAAATCGTCTCCGCCTATGAAAAAGGAACGGACTTTAGCATTTATATGGAAGACGACGGACTGATCCACGCCGGAAGCGGACTTGACCAGATCACCTGGATGGATGTCCGCGTCGGTGACTGGGTAGCAACACCACGCCACGGAAAACCGGTGGAAATCAACGCACTGTGGTATAACGCTTTACGGATCATGGAATCACTCTGTGAAAAATTTGACGAAGATGCTTCTGCCTACCGCACACGCGCCAATCAGGTAAAAGAATCCTTCAACGCAAAGTTCTGGGATTCCTCCAACCAATGCCTGTTTGATGTTGTGGATGGTGACGAGCCGGACGACCATATCCGTCCAAACCAGATTTATGCCGTATCCCTTCCATTTTCCCTGCTCCCGGAGGAACAGGAAAAAGCAGTTGTCGCACTTGTGGAAAAAGAGTTGTTTGTCGGCTGTGGACTTCGCTCTCTCGCACCGGATCATCCGGACTACCATGGCATTTACTGCGGTGCTCTTGCAAAGAGGGACGCTGCTTACCATCAGGGAACTGCCTGGGGCTTTTTGCTCGGTGGATTTTTCAGTGCCTATATGAAAGTGAACCACCACTCCTCCTCTGCTGCCGAAAATGCCGTCCGCATGTTAGAGCCTGTGAGAAAACATCTGACGGATTCCGGCTGTATCGGTTCCATCTCAGAAATCTTTGACGGGGATGCACCACACAATCCCCGCGGCTGTTATGCCCAGGCCTGGAGTGTTGGTGAGGTACTGCGCTGCTACTGTGAAGATATCCTTCCTTATTTATAATTTTCATTTTTTGCTTGACAACAAAGGTTCCTTCCTTTACAATAATCTTTGTTGTGAGCAACAAGCCCAGTTAGCTCAGTTGGTAGAGCAAAGGACTGAAAATCCTTGTGTCTCTGGTTCGATTCCGGAACTGGGCATCTGCGGGTGTAGTTCAATGGTAGAACACCAGCCTTCCAAGCTGGATACGTGGGTTCGATTCCCATCACCCGCTTTTTTAGGGGAACGAGTTTCGAAAGAAACTCGTTTTTTTTATAATTTAAATTACGGAGGTTTTCCTATGGAAAAGAAAACAGCATTCAAAGACCTTTCCCGCAAAGCAAAGGTGCAATATATCTGGGACTATTACCGCTGGCACATCGTTGCTGCCATCTGCCTTGTAGCGTTTGTCATTTCCATGATCGTACATTATGCTGCCTATAGGGAAAGTGTTTTAGATATAGTGATGGTAAACACCCTGAATCCTTATGAAGAAAGCGTTTCTTCCACAGATGAATTTTTTAAACAGGAAGGCTTTACAAAGAAAGAAGAAGTTACCGTAGATACCTCCATCACTTTTTCTGATGACGATAATTACTCCACAAACTACTACAGTGACCAGAAACTGACTTTAAAACTTTCTGTCGGTGGTGCTGACGTTCTTTTTGCACCGGAATTTGTGTTCCAGCAATACGCTGATGCCGGAAGTCTTATGCCTCTTACGGATTATCTAACAGCGGATGAATTAGAACAGTACAAAGATATGATCGTCTATGCAACAGATTCCGAAACCGGTGAGACACTCCCATGCGGTCTGGAACTGAACGACAACCAATGGCTTTCTGACTACGGTTACTACACCGGAACGGTCTGCTTCGGCATTGCATACACAGCTGATAACAAAGGGAATGCCGTTGATTTCTTTCATTATGTTATGAACTGAATACCTATTGATAAAAAAATCGTGCAAACATAATACGTTTTTGTTCGCACGATTTTTTATTTCAATTATGATTTATAATCTCCGTTACTCCAGTTTAAAGCGTTTCACCTCAGTATCAAGCAGATCTGCGATCTCATTGTTATGATCAGCCGCCTTCTGGATATCTCCAACACTTCCGGTAAGATCTGTGGACATTTCTGCCACATTCACAATGCCCTTTGCGCTCTCTTCGACAGCTGCACTGACTGCTGTCGTTGATTCTTTGATCTCGTCCATGGCTTTCTGCAATTCGCCGGCAGCACTTGTGAAATCTTCCATAACGGCATTCATATCACCTGCATCTTTGCTGTAAAACTCACTCATTTCCACTAACTGCTGATAACCATCCATAGCAGTTATTCCCGCAAATTCGACCATATTTTCTGCCTCTTGTGCCAGACCATTCACAGCCTCAACTACCGCTGCGCTCACTTTTTGTATCTGTTCTGCAGCTTCTGCAGAATTGGCAGCAAGTTTTCCGATTTCATCTGCCACGACTGCAAATCCTTTTCCTGCCTCTCCTGCCCTTGCCGCCTCAATGCTCGCATTTAATGCCAACAGATTGGTCTGATCGGTGATCTCGATAATATTTGCCGTAAGCTGTGCTATCTCCTGCACCGCTTGGGACTGCTCGATCTTCTCATTCAATTTCTGTGCCATGTCGGCAACCTGCGTCGCAGCCTCCTGCTGTTTGCTTAAGGCTTCTGTGCGGACACTGTCTGCCCGTCCGTTCATTTCACCGGAAGACTCTTTTCCATGCTCTGCACGCGCTGCCATGTTTTCAATGGATGCATAAACCTGTCCCACTGAGGTGCTGATCTGCTCCAGTGAAGCGTTTGTCTCCTCCATTGCCGCACTCATTTCCTCCATAGTTGCGGAAACGTCAGTGATATTCACCTCAGCTGCTGCAAGGTTTTGTGCGATCTTTTGTGACGAACCATTTAAATGTTCTGAATTGTCGGAGATCTTCAACATGATTCCCCGTATGTATTCCAATAAAGCATTGACATTCCCTGCAATGAGTTCCATCTCATCTCCACTGTGGATGTCCAGCTTCTGTGTCAGATCTCCCTCGTTATGCACGATCTCATAAATCTTGTCGTCCACTTTCTGAAGACCTCTCGTGATCGTTGAAATAATGATACTGAGAGCCGCTGCTGCCAGAACAATGCATATCACACCGAGCTTGATCACTCCCACAAGTGATGCCTCAAGCCGGGCAGTAATATCAGATGCATCATAATCGCACCCCAGAACTGCCACCACTTTTCCTGCGCTGTTTGTGATCGGCTTGTAGACTGTGATCAGGTCTCCATCCTCAGTCTCATCAATATAATCCTGCACATATTCCTGTCCTTCAAATACAGATTTTAACTCCTCATAAGAGTCAGCAAAAGGATCCCCGAGATAACTTACATCCTCGGTTGCTTCCACATCTACTCCGTAATAAACATTTGTTCCATCGGTATATAAAGTATACAGATATGCAATCCCACAGCTGTCCTTCATATTTTTTAAGGCTGCCAGGACTCCTTTATATGCATCGCTTTCTTCTGCCCCCGGAACGATCTGCTCCACCTCGTCGCCATCTAACATACGAAGTGTCAGATCTGCCGCCATGTCTGCCTCCTGAACGCCCATCTCAACCATGCCGTCTGTGATATGTTTGTAAGAATTTATTCCCATAACCACACAGACAACGAGTACACATACACATACCGGGATCAGTATTTTAAATTTGATCCCCAGCTTTCTTGTTCTGACTTTCCGCTTCATCTATTGTTCCTCCAGATTTTCTCTTAAACACACGCATTCCTACAACACCTGTATTTTCCGTCTTTGATATTACTATTATATACCAAAAACGTTCAAATTCAAGTAAAAATCCCCGATAGATTCTCTCATATCGGGGATTTCTGCTATCCGGAAAAGTATTCTTTTTTACTCTAAGATCACGACCGAATACGCAGGTATGGTAAGCTGTTCTCCATCCAGAACGGCAGCTTCCGTTCCTGTCAGAAGCTCCCCGGCGATCTGCAATGGATATTTCCTGTCTTCCGTTGCTCCGAGAGCTGATTTTCCAAAATCGACCGTCTGTGCCTTCTCTGAAGTATTGAACACCAGCGTCAATTGTCCCTCATCACAGGTTTTCCGGATCACGCATACCGTATCATCCGAAATCCCCTCATCAAATGCGACCTTTCCTCTGGCGATCACCGGATACGCATTCCGCAATGCGATCGTCTGTTTCACAAAGTTATAGATGGAATTGCCATCGTTTTCCTGCTCCTTGAGACTTCCATATTTCATTTTGACATCGTCCATATCCTTTGGTCCGTCACACATACCCGTGGCATCGGCATCCGTCGACCAGTACATCGGAGCACGCTTATTTTCATCTTTCCCGGAGCCTTTCATACCGAGTTCTTCCCCATAGTATAAAAATGCACTTCCGGACATCAGAAGATTCATTGCATTTCCGAGCTTTGTCTGTGCTTCACTATAATCGCCGGAATAGTAACCTGCACTCCGCGCCATATCATGATTGGTGTAAAACGGTGCGTCAATGTAAGTATCACTGTAGCTGCCATAAAGTTCCTGCGTATTGACAAGACCCTTTCCGTAAGCGGAAGCGCCATTGATTCCCTTTACAGTGTCTGCAATGATACCGTCCTTATCCGCAAAAGTAAAATCAAAGAAACTGTCCATGCCACTCTGATAATATTTCGCATAGACACTGTAATCATTCCATGCCTCTCCGACCAGATATGCATCCTCTTTTTTGGATTTCACCATATCATTAAACCAGGTCAGGACTGCAATATTTTTATCATCTGCGCCCGAATAGAATTCCTTTACTGCATCCAGACGGAAACCGTCCACTCCGAGATCCAGCCAGAACTGTACGATCTGCTCAAACTCTGTCTTTAACATTTCATTATCCCAGTTCAGATCCGGCATCTCGCTCCAGAACTGTCCTTCATAATACCAGCCGGTTCCTTCCACCGGATAATAACCGCCCAGTTTTTCTTTTGAAAAATTATAATAATCTACATAAGGGCACTCTGACGCATCTGGTTCTGCACCTTTCGGAAGACCCTGCAAATATTGGTATGCAGTCTGAAACCACTCATGCTGTGAAGATGTGTGGTTCATAACAAAATCGATGATCACATTGATTCCACGCTTATGGCATTCATCTACAAGTGTCGTAAAATCATCCATCGTTCCATACTCCGGATCGATCGCTTCATAATCCGTCACATCATATTTGTGATACGTTGTGGACGGCATGACCGGCATCAGCCAGATACCATTGCATCCCAGGTCCGTGTCCGTCTCAGGATCACCGTCATTTATATAATCGAGATTTTCCGTCAGTCCTTTCAGATCACCGATTCCATCTCCGTCACTGTCATAAAAGCTGTAAACAAACACTTCATAATAAGTTCGGTAATTGTCATCAATCACATTCTCTTCTGCTGTATTGACCTGCTGCATCAGAGATAATGCGGTAACTTCATCCCCTTCTTTTTCTGTATCTGCCTCTGTTCCACTCTCCGACATTGTCTCTGTATTATCCACAGTACCTACGGTTCCACTGGTGCTATTTCCACAAGCGGTTGTCTGTACCAATATCATTCCTGCTAACAGGGCTGCGATCAAACGTTTTTTCATTCCTATAACCATGCCTTTCTCATATCATTTAAAGCTTCTCTTCTTCGTATTATACAACAAAGTGTGCGCTTGCGCACACTTTCGCGCACGAGCGGATAGCGTAGCTATATATTCATCTCCGCGAGTTGTGTATCCTCGCGGAGCGTTTTTATGTTTACATAAAAAGGGACTGCTGTATCAAGATTTTCACTCTCATACAACAGTCCCACACACAGCCAAAGCTTATCCGCTGCCCGGGTTAACCCTTTACAGCTCCACTCATTCCATCTACATAGAATTTCTGTGTCAGTAAGAACAGAATTGCAATCGGAATGGATACCACAACTGCGCCTGCGGCAAAACAGGTATACCAGCTGTCAATGTATTCTTTTTCAAGCATCTTCCAAAGACCGATAGATACGGTGTAGTACTGTGCATCAGCACGGCAGATAACCTTTGCAAAAATGAAGTCTACCCACGGTCCCATGAAGGATGTCAAAATGGTATAAACAATAATTGGTTTACTGAGTGGCGCGGTAATTTTGGTAAATACCTGCCATCTTGTTGCCCCATCGATGATCGCAGCCTCGTCCAGCGCCTTCGGGATCGTGTCAAAGAAACCTTTTGCAACATAGAATCCAACACCGGATCCTGCTGAGAATACGACGATCAAAGCGATACGGATCATAGATCCCTCTGCCAGTCCAAGAGCCTTTAAAATATAGTAAACAGCGATCATGGACATAAAGGATGGGAACAATCCGAGGATCATTGCGACATTCATAAATGGTTTTCTCATGTTAAAACGCATTCTTGACATTGTATAAGATACTGAAAGTACAAAAATGGTTGAAATGATACATGTAAAAATCGCAATGATAAAAGTATTCACAAACATTTTCGGGAAGTTCAAAATACTTGTATCTGTGAATAATTTCACATAGTTGTTAATCGTATAAGTCTTCGGGAAGAAAGTGGTTACGTAAGAACCTTTCTCACCGCGGAAACTTGTCAGGACTACCCAGAAAATCGGCAGCACCCAGATGAATGACAGGATTGCCAGAAAAATATGGATAATAATATTCACAATTGTTTTCTTTGCTTTTGTGCCAGATGTCACTTGTTTTTTACTCATTACATGAATCCCTCCTCATCTTTGTAAGATGCGGTATTACGATATGTTACCAGCGCAACGATCGCAAGGACAATGAACGTCATAATACCAATTACTGCACCTAAGTTGTAGTAGTTCTTATCAACGGTCAGTTTGTACAGCCATGTAACAAGCAGATCTGTCTTACCGGCTGTTGCATCCACCGGTGTCGGATTACCGCCGGACAGCAGGTAGATAACGTTGAAGTTATTGATATTTCCGGTAAACTGTGTAATGAGGTATGGTGTCATGACAAATAACATATATGGCAATGTGATCTTGAAGAATATCTGGATTGCATTAGCTCCATCAATCTTCGCTGCCTCATATAATTCACCCGGAATGTTCTGTAAAATACCTGTTACCTGAAGTAACGTATATGGGATACCTACCCACAGGTTGATAACGATAACTGTCACTCTGGCCCATGTCGCACTTGAGAAAAATGGAAGCGCCGTATCGATCAGACCATATTTTAATAATAAAGTGTTCACGATACCGGTTGGCTGTAACATACTTCTCATGATCAGCAGGGAAACAAACTGAGGTACTGCGATGGATAATACAAAGCAGAATCTCCAGAATCCCTTAAAATGTGTCTCTTTACGGTTGATCACGATTGCAAGGATCATACCGAAAATATAGTTTAATGCTGTTGCAAAAATCGCCCAGGTGATCGTCCATGTCAGTACGGAATAGAACTGCTTACCGATACTGTCGTTCAAATTTAAGATTTTTGCAAAGTTTGCAAGCCCAACCCAGTCAAATAATACCAGATGATCATTTACCTTGCTGTAATTGGTAAATGCCATGGAAATATTATAGATCAGTGGAAGGATCGTAAAGATCAATACTCCCATGATCGGCGCTGCAAGTAATAATTTATGTAAATTTTGATCAAACAAACTCTTGAAGTCTTCTTTAAAGGTGTTCAGGTGCTTTCCTGATTTTGCAAGCACTTCTGATTTATAAGAGCTTTTTACTGCCTCTCTCCACACAACGATAAACATCAATGTAATATAAATCGTTGCAACTCCATACAACAGGATCAGGGATGACTGATCACCGGCAGTGTACTCATAGATACTTTTCTTTTCATTCCAGACTTTTTCCTGCTCTCTCCATCCCAATGATGGAAACATGGATAAATTATAAATTCCGGATTGGATCATAAACCATATATATCCAATCTCAACAACCAGAAACATCAGTCCCTTTGCGATCTGTCTGTGTGCGATATTACCCAAGCCCATAATAAGCAGGGAAAGCTTTGTAATGATATTTCCTTTTGTAACCGCACCGGTCACGGTATATGGATCCGCAAACTCTTTTTTTCTTTTTCCAGCCTGTATCACGTTATGGGCCTCCTTAAAATAAAAATGGATTCCTTAGTATCAAACAATCCTCAGAGCGCTCATGCGCCCCGAGGTTTGTATTTTGCATGTAAGAATCTTCTGTATCCTTTTTACTGTGCTGCGTCTGTGTTCATTGCTGTGTTCATATCTGCTGTCTTTTCTGCAGCGTTATCATGTGTGACCTCGCCAGCGACAAGTGCTTTACCCATATTCTCAGCTGGTGACCAGTAGTTACCCATCTCAGGTACTAATGGCTGCATGATAGATGTGTTGATCATTACGTCTGCAACTGCTGCTGCGATCTCATCATCAACTGCAACGTTTGTGTTTGTAGGAAGGATGTTTCTCATATCGTAGTGATCTTTCTGAGCGTCCTCACCTGCAAGGTAAGCTGCCAATGCCATAGCAACCTGCATGTTCTCAGCATTTGGGTTTACACCGATTGCTTTAGATCCGATGAAAGATTTCATCTGGCAGTCTGTTCCGTTTAAGTTAAATGATGGAAGTGCTGCAACACCCATGTTGTCACCAAGTGCTTCTTTTACAGCTTCTGCATTCCATGTACCGGAGAATACAGCGTTTACGCTTCCGTCACGTAAACCTGCAAGACCAGCTCCGTCTGCATCATTGATAAAGTTAGGATTTGCAGCTACATCAACTAAGTAATCTGTAACAGCTGCTGCCTTTTCTCCATCGAAGTCGATACCTGCTGCTGCGTCTGTACCATCTCCGAATAATGAACAACCATTTCCAACATAGAATGCCTGAATGTACCAGGAATCAGATAATGGGAAGGCAACTTTTCCTTTCTCCAACATTGTGTCAAAGCTCTTGATATCCTCATCAGAGAATACACTCTTATCATAGTACATGAACCATGTATTAGATGTAAATGGGAATGCTACTACTGCATCATTGTATGTAACAGATGCTGTAATGGAATCGGAGTTTGTGCTTGTTACATAATCAAGATAAGATCCGCCGAGCTCAGCAAGTGCGTTTGCTGCTACTAAATCAGGGATGTTATCGTTTGCCAGCATATAGACATCTGCAGATCCCTCAACGTCTGTTGTGACAGTAGCTTTTGCATCACCCTCTGCACATACACCATACTCAAATGTGACATCCCAGTTTGGATGAGCCGCATTGAATGCGTCACATTCTTTCTGTAACCAGCCTGTATCCTGATCTTCCTGTGGGCTCCATACAGTCAATGTACCGCTCCATGCTTCCTCTTCTTCTGTTGCTGCATCATCAGATGCTGCTGCTTCTGTAGAAGGTGCCGCATCGTTTCCTGCAGTTGTGTTGTCTGCTGCTTCCTGTTTGTCGCCGCAGCCTGCTGTCATTGTAGCTGTCATAGCTGCAACAAGTAATAATGAGATTGCTTTCTTTTTCATTTGATTCCTCTCCTTTTTTAGAATAAGACTTCTATATAAAATGCTTATGCATCTTATAGCGTATTTGTTATCTGCGATATACGGCTGCCAGAGTCCGTATCCATGCTCTCCGTTCTTCGCTCAAAGTATCTTTTCCGATACGCCAGCGCCAGTTGCGTCCCACCGTGGAAGGTGCGTTCATTCTGGCTTCATTTCCAAGCTTCATCAGATCCTGCATCTGGATAATGGCCACATCTGCGATACTTGCATAGGCTGCCCGGATCAGTGCATCCGGTATTTCTTCTTTATAATGAATGTTCAGATACTCATACAGATATGCCAGTTCGTAATCTGACTTATCCCGGAAATAACCAACGATCGTTTCGTTGTCGTGAGTTCCTGCATATACGACCATGTTCGTGTCCTGATAGTTATGTGGGAGATGCTCATTCGCAGTGTCATCATCAAAGGCAAACATCAAAATCTTAATGCCCGGCCATCCGGTTTTTGTCTTTAACTTTTTCACTCCCGGAAGCCCGCCCTTTGGTCCGATGTCTTCCACGATCACCCGCGTATCACCCAGAACCTCTGTCATGGCATCTGTCAGTTTTCTGCCCGGTCCTTTGCTCCACTTGCCATTTCTTCCGTCTTCTGCATCTGCAGAAACGGTGTAATAACGGACCAGACCGGAAAAATGGTCTAACCGGATCACATCAAATAATTCCATGTTCTCAAGCATTCTTGCCTTCCACCATGCAAATCCATCCTCTTCCATGACGTTCCAGTCATATACCGGACTGCCCCATACCTGACCGCTCTCGGAAAATGCATCGGGTGCTGCCCCTGCGACCACATTCGGTCTTCCATCCGGTCCAAGTAAAAACATCTCCCGGTGCGCCCATACATCCACGCTGTCTGACGCCACGTACAATGGCATATCACCGATGATCTGGACTCCACGGCTATTTGCGTACTGCTTCAGCTGCATCCACTGCTTAAAAAACTCGTACTGGCAAAATTTGCAAAACATGATGTCATTATGTAATATTTCCTGATACTCTTTCACTGCCTCCTGATCTCTGTCCCTGAGCGGCACGTCCCAGCTCTGCCATTCTATATCTCCAAAATGCCGTTTCAATGCGGTATAAAGAGAATAATCAGACAGCCAACTGTCGCTTTTTTCTGTAAAAGCAAGGAAGTCTTCACTCTCCGCAGAAAATCTCGAAAAAGCCATTCGCAAAATCTTGTAACGGTTCTCATAGATGGTTGCATAATCAATATCTGCATCATCCGTTCCCCAGTTAAAACTGCGGATCTCCGTCTCCTGTAACAATCCATCCTTCACCAGATCATCCAGATCAATGAGATATGGGTTTCCGGCAAATGCGGAGTAGGACTGATACGGACTGTTTCCAAAACTGGTAGGGCCGATCGGAAGCACCTGCCAGTACCTCTGCTTGAGATCGACAAGTAAATCAACAAATTGGAATGCAGCTTCCCCTAACGTTCCTATTCCATATGAAGATGGTAAGCTTGTGATTGCCAGCAGGACTCCTGCTCCCCTGGTCAATTCTTTTGACTCCAATTCATTTCCTCCCGTTCTGTTGGAATGATCCCGCATTCAAAACCTGTACGAATTGTTTCGTGAATTTTCGTATCTGAGGTAATTTTAGTTCATGGAAACGTTTTTGTCAACGAATTTGCAAATATTAATATCGATTTTGCTATTTTTCACGTTTTTATATTCGTTTTTTTGTGTAAAATGACAAGTTTTTCTCGTTTTGTTTCGAAACTTTTTTGAAATCTCTGAGCAGACTGCTTGAAAACAGAAATTCGATTCTATATAATAAGGGAAGTATCGAATAATAATAACAAAGAGGATAAAGACTTGGCTACGATCAAAGATATAGCAAATCGTCTGGGTGTATCCGTCAGCACTGTCTCCAAAGGTTTGAACGGAGCAAGCGATATCAGTGATGAATTAAGACAGATGGTCTTAGATACCGCAGTGGAAATGGGATATGCGACCAAACGATCAAAAAAAGTAGAAAACCGCAAGCTTGCGATTTTCATTGAAAATATGGACTATGAAGCTGCCACACAGTTTGGTTATGAAATTGTCCTGGGATTCAAACAGAATGCGTTCCGCCACAACTGGGATGTGACAGTCATTCCGGTCACACCGGCATTCCAGCTCGCAGAAAAATATGACACCTATATGTTAAAGAATGGTTTCTGTGGAGCCTTTCTTGTCGGCTTCGCCCTTCACGACGAATGGATGAAACAGTTAGAACAAACCACCATGCCGACCGTTCTCTTCGACAATTATATTAGGAAGAATCCGAATGTTGCTTACATTGGAACGGACAACTATGAGGGAATCGATGCGGCAGTTGACCATCTCTACACACTCGGTCACAAAAAAATTGCCTTTTTAAATGGTTCCCTGCACTCCATGGTATCCGAGCAGCGTCAGGAAGCCTACTATAACAGCATGAAAGCACATGGTCTTGAGATCAATGAAGACCTGACCGCTTACGGCTATTATGTGGCAGACAGTGCAAAGTATCACGTTCCTACTTTTTTGGGTGCGGGTGCTACTGCGATCATCTGTGGTAATGACCTGATCGCATCCGGTGTTATCACGGAATGCAAGCTCCGCGGTTTCCGCGTGCCGGAAGATATCAGCGTGGTCGGATTCGATGACATTCCGATCTCCTCCATGTTAGAGCCACCGCTTACCACTATCCGGCAGGAACGCAGTGAACTTGGAAAATGTGCTTATGTCATTTTAAACTCCCTGGTACATCACATTCCAATCTGCCGCACACAGCTCCGCGCAGCACTGATCGAGCGTGAATCAACCGCAAGATATCAGGCTCCGGTGAAGAAAGCATAGAATTAGTCGAAATTCAAATTTAAGTTATGAAAATTGTGGAAACTTAACAAAATTTTCGAAGACACGCTCTCGCTACGTGTCACACGCAGCGGTACTAAGAAATCAACAGTCGCATTTCTTATCTGATAAATCAGAACGAAATACAACTGTTGATTTCTAAGAACCGGCGGTTCCCCAGTGTCTTCTCAAGCTTTTGTCAAGTTTCCACAATTTGCGCTATTTTATCTATAAATTTCAAACTTTTTCTATAAATCAAAAATCCTAAAGTAATTTCTGACAAAATAAAAAGCCCCAGATGCTGAACGAACTTCAACACTTGAGACCTCTTAATGCCGGCGACCGGAATCGAACCGGTACTGTATCGCTACAACAGGATTTTAAGTCCTGCGCGTCTGCCAGTTCCGCCACGCCGGCATATATGATAATGGGCAGAGGTGGATTCGAACCACCGAAGCAAGTTGCAGCAGATTTACAGTCTGTCCCCTTTGGCCACTCGGGAATCTGCCCATTCTTGTCAGCACAAATGTCCTGACAAGGATTGATTATAACATATCATTTTTCTTTGTGCAAGATAAGATTTTATATTTTTTACATTTTGTATTCCAGCACCGCAGCCGAATGAGGCAGCAGCGTGACGGTGATCCTTCCATCTTCCACTTCATATTCTTTCGGCATGAGCGAATAGCCAGCCTCCGTGGTGATGATCAGACGCTCCATCTTACAATTTTTTGGAATACCGATACTCCATACTTCCTTTGTGATCTCCTTCTTCTCATCGCTATTATTCAGAATCACAACAAATTGCTGTGTCCGGTTAAACCTGCCGTAACACAATATGTCCTTTTCTCCTTGCAAAAGCTTTAAGGAACCGGTGCGTAAGGCTTCATTCTCCTTGTGGATACGGATCATATCCCGGTGGAAATCCACAAGCACCACATCTTCTTTTCCCCATGGATAGGTTCGGCGGTTATCAGGATCGGTGAATCCACACACGCCTGCTTCATCCCCATAATAAACCGTCGGTGCGCCCGGCCATGTCATCTGAACAACAACTGCTTCCCGGAAAATCCCAAAGTTGACGCCATACTCTGCGGCTTCCGGCCCATGGGTTTCCACACGTCCTGCTGTTCCGTTGGTTCTTGTCAGGAATCTCGAATGATCGTGGTTGGATAATTCATTCATCGCACACTGTAACTGGGATGTCTGGAAACTTGCCATAAAGTGGCGCATAGCTCCCTCAAAATCATCCACCTTTCCCTTTTTCTCCGGGATATACTCGTCACTGTGTTTTTCCATTCCTGTCAGAAACCATGTCAAAGGTTCCATAAAGGCATCGTAATTCATGACTGTATCCCACTGGTCACCTTTTTCTAGCCAGTCTTTTGGATCGCCATAATGCTCCGCCAGAATAAGTGCTTCCGGGTTGGCTGTCTTAACTGCTTTTCGAAAATCCCTCCAAAATTTATGATTGAACTCTGAGGAATGACCTAAATCCGCCGCAACATCCAGACGCCAGCCATCTACATAATATGGTGCTGACACCCATTTTGCTGCGATGCCAAGAATATAATCGTACAACTCTTCCGAGCCTTCATAATTTAATTTTGGCAGCGTGTCATAATCCCACCACCCCTCATAAGAGGTGTTATCCGGCCAGCCGTTTTCATCCCGGAAACCGAAGAAACTGCGGTAAGGGCTCTCTTTCGACAAAAATGCACCGTCCTCGTAACCTCCGTTTGCGTGATAGATTTTTTCCCTGTCTAACCATTTATTGAACGAACCGCAGTGGTTAAACACACCGTCTAAAATAACTTTCATTCCTCTGGCGTGGATCTCTCTGACCAGCTCCGCAAAAAAAGCATTACTTGCCTCTAAATTTTTTAAATTCGTCACACGGTTTACATAACGTGTTGCCTTGCTGTTATCCGTTGTCCCGGATTGCAAAAGCTCCCCCTCATCGACCACAATTTTTCCATAATGTGGATCGATATGGTCATAGTCCTGAATATCATATTTGTGATTGGATGGTGACACAAAAAGCGGGTTAAAGTAAATGACTTCCACGCCAAGATTCTGTAAGTAATTTAACTTCTGTCTCACACCCTCTAAATCTCCGCCGTAAAACTCTCCAACAGAAAAATCGGACGGACACTGATTCCAGTCCTCCATTTTTTTACTCGGTGTCTGGATATAATAGTACTCATCCGTCAATACATCGTTAGCCGGATCACCATTGTAAAAACGATCCACAAGAATCTGGTACATGACGGCTCCCTTTGACCACTCCGGTGTGGAAAATCCCGGAATGATGCAGAACCGGTAAGCATCCCGCCGCTCCTTGCTCACACCATAACGATCAAAAAAGACATGCAGCAGACCGGAAGCCACCTCAAAATAATAGTAAAACGGCTCCTCTCCCATTGTCATCTCAACCGCATAATAGTCAAATTCACAATCACTTTCTGTTTTTTTCATTTTATAATGTTCACAATCTGTGCAAAGCCAGACGATATCCACGTTATTCCTTCCGGTGCGGAAACGGATTGTCACCTTTTCTCCTGCCTCCGGTTCCGTCGGATTGCGGTAATCTTTTGTTCCATCCGAAAACAGCGCCTCCTTCTTCAAAACCGGACGCATCTGCATAATGTATTGTTGAATACGATTTAATTCATATACCGAATGTTCTTTTGCCATAGCATTTGGCTCCCTTCAAAAAATCCTTATGATTATAGCACAAAAGTATCTATGCCGATGATTTTCCATTGATTTTTTCGCTTTTTTTCGTATTTTCAAAAATTTTAACCAAAATATATTTATTTTTTTGTTCTTTTGTGCTACACTTTCACCAAAACCAGTTTATGTCATGAACATATGACAATGAAAAACCAAAGGTTATACGATTTTATTTGAAGGGAATGAGTATCCAATTATTATGCCAAATATTTATTCTACAGAAAAATTTGAAAAAGAATTTACTTACTCCGGCAGTGACTTAGGTGCCACTTATACACCGGAAAAAACAACCTTCCGCGTGTGGGCTCCTACCGCGGACACTGTCACTTTAAACCTTTATGGATCCGGCACTCCGGGCACAGACGATCTTGTGGAACAGCTCCCGATGACTGCCGATGTAAACGGAACGTGGATCGCTGAAAAAGAGGGCGATTTAAACGGTACTTACTATACTTATCTCGTATCTGTGGGCGGCAATGAAAATGAAGCCTGTGATCCATACGCCCGCACAACCGGTGTCAATGGCAAACGTGCTATGATCCTTGATCTTGCATCCACAGATCCTGATGGCTGGGAAAATGACACCAACCCCAATGCCGGCATGACTTACAATGACGCTGTCATTTACGAGCTTCATGTGCGTGACCTCTCTTCCGATGAGAGTTCCGGCATTCAGAACACCGGAAAATTCTTAGGTCTTACCGAAACAGGAACAACAACTGCCTCCGGCATTCCAACCGGCTTAGACCACATGAAGGACCTTGGGATCACCCATGTGCACCTGCTCCCGGTTTATGATTACGCCTCTGTCGACGAGACACAGTCAGGCAAACCGCAGTTCAACTGGGGCTATGACCCGGAAAATTATAATGTCCCGGAAGGCTCCTATTCCACCGATCCTTACAACGGTGCTGTCCGTGTTGCCGAGATGAAACAGATGGTAAAAGTACTTCACGACAACCAGATCAGCGTGATCATGGATGTGGTTTACAATCATGTATACAATGCGTCAGATTTCTGTGTAAATCAGATCGTACCGGGCTATTTTTCCCGGGTAAACGAGGATGGAACATACTCCAACGGCTCCGACTGTGGAAATGACACTGCCTCCGAGCGTTCCATGGTGAGAAAGTATATTGTAGACTCTGTCAAATACTGGGCAGACGAATACCACATCGACGGTTTCCGTTTTGACCTTGTCGGACTGATCGACACCGAAACGATCAACGAGGTCGTCACAGAAGTTCACAAAACCCACCCGGATGTCATTTTCTATGGAGAGGGATGGACCATGGATACCGCTGTGACCAAAGACGGCTATAAAATGACCACGCAGCCAAATTCCACCGATGTTCCGGGATTTGCATTTTTCAGCGATACGCTCCGCGATGCTTTGAAAGGCCACGTCTTTTACACCACAAGGAAAGGTTATGTCTCGGGAGCCGCTGATCTTGCCGATACCGTCAAAGGCTGCTTTTTAGGTCAGGCAGGTGACTGGTGTACCACACCGGCTCAGAGCATTAACTACGCCTCCTGCCATGATAATATGACACTGTTAGACCGCATCACAAGATCAACGCCAGGCGTCTCAGAAGAGGACCGTATCCGCATGAACAATCTCTCTGCCGCCATTTACATGACTGCACAGGGCATTCCATTCCTGCAGGCAGGCGAAGAAATGCTCCGCACCAAGATCGATGCCTCCGGCGGTTTTTTGGAAAACAGCTACAATTCCCCGGATTCTGTCAACAGTATCAAATGGGATACGTTAGAAGATGAGACTTATCAGAATGTTTATAACTATTACAAGGGACTGATCGCCTTCCGCAAAGCCCATGCAGCGCTTCGTCTTACCAATGCAGACGATGTCAACGCAAACATCACTTCCGTGGACGGTCTCGACGAAAATGTGCTTGCATTCCGGATCAACGGCGGCGTGAATGGGGAAACGTCCGACGGCATTTTTGTGATCTTCAATCCAAACAGTACAGAGACATCTGTCACACTGCCAGATGGTGCATGGGATGTATGTGTCAACGCTGATCATGCCGGAACCGAAGCACTGACAACCGTTTCCGGTTCTGTTTCCGTGGAACCAATTTCTGCCATGGTACTCGTAAAAAAGGAATCATAAAAAAATAGACAATTGCGATTCTATAAGTTTCGCAATTGTCTATTTTGTCTTTACTCCGTAATCTCGATCTGGTTATCTTCCGGTCCTAACACAGTGCTCTCGTAATAGCCATCCCCGGTAATACGCGGACCACTTAAAACTTCGTAACCTGCCTCATACAGTTTTTCGGTGATGGCATCCACTTTCTCTCTGCTTCCCACTGAAATTGCGATATGGATATAGCCCATCCGCACCAACACTTTCTTCTGATCCTGCATTTCCGGCAGATTCATCAGTTCCAGCCTTGTTCCCTCATCAAACGACAGAAAATAGCTTTTCAGTCCTGTTTTTGGATTATGATATAACTCTCCCGCTTTTGCCCCAAAAAAGCGGATGTAAAACTCCTTTACCACTTCCAGATCTCGTACATACATTGCAATATGTGATATTCTCATGTCCTTTTCCCCCTTCCGGCGTTACTGTTTCTCATACCCCGTTCCAGTAACAATAAGCTTCCTTGATTCCTTCTCCTGCCCGGATACCCGATTTTACTCTGCCCGGACTGCCCAGCGCATCTTCGTAGATCTCGCTCTTCCGTTCTGTGCACATTCCTCTGCGGATGGTCTCACAACATCATTTGCGATTTCAGAATAAACACCTTCTTTGTATCCCTGTTTTAACGCTTTTTTTACAAGTTTATCTTCCCCGGAGTGAAATGTTAAGATTGCTGCTCTTCCACCCGGTTTCAAGGCACCCGGCAATTTTTCCATAAATTCGTATAACACTTCAAACTCGTTGTTCACGTCAATGCGGAGCGCCTGAAATGTTCTCTGACAGGTTTTCTTAACCGTATCCTTTTTCTCCTTCTCCGGAAGAAAACTTAAGGTCTCCTCGATCACCTCACGAAGCCTCGTTGTTGTGTCGATCGGCTTTCCATGTTTCCGCTCAGTCACAATCGCATGTGCCAGTTCCTCTGCATATGGTTCATCGGAATTTTCCCAGAGCATGCCTGCAAGTTCGCCCTCGTCGATCTGTGCCAGACGTTCTGCTGCACTGATTCCCTTTTCCGGATTCAGCCTGAGATCCAATGGTCCGTCCACTTTAAATGAAAATCCGCGGTCCGGGTTATCAATCTGCATGGACGACACTCCAAGATCAGCCAGCACAAAATCAAATCCTCCGGCTTCTTTTGCGATCTCATCGATTGTGCAGAAATTCTGCAGCCTGATAGTCAGAATGTCTTCCCCAAACCCGGCATCCGCCAGACGCTTTTTTGTCTTTGCAGACTCGATGGGATCAACATCTGTCGCATACATATGTCCCTGCCCTTTTAAGCATTCCAGCATCGCTTTTGTGTGTCCGCCATAACCTAATGTTGCGTCAAACCCGGTCTGCCCAGGTTTGATCTGCAAAAAATCGATGATCTCCCTCACCATAATGGATATATGCATTCCCGCCGGTGTACTGCCTTTCCGGATCACTTTCTCGATCGTATCCTGATACTTCTCCGGGTTCAGTTCCTTGTATTTTTCCTTATAATTTCTCGGATACTTTCCCTTGTACCGCACACGTCTCTTGTGCGGTTCTTCCTGTATATTCTGGTTTTCCTGACTCATAGCTTCTCCTGTTATCATTTATGCAACGTTTGCGAAACTCAATTTTACGTTATGAATATTACGAAAAGTTAACAAGATCAACGAAAACACGCTTCCGCTACGTGTCACTCGCAACGGTACTAAGAAGCCAGTCACGACTAGCAGTCGTTCCTGCCTTCTAAGAACCGGCGGTTCCCCAGTGTTTTCTTTTGCTCTTGTCAACTTTCCGTAATTTAATTCACGTTTTCTCAGAGTTTCGCAATTGCCTGAATTTTTATCCAACAACCAATGCGAGATATCCCCAATCCCATACCAGCTCCTCAAAACTGTTCTCCAGATACTCGTAGATATCTTCCTCATCATAACCTGTCATACGGCAGATAATAACAATATAATCTCTGACCGTCTCATATGCAATCTCTTTTTGTCCATCCAACAGCCAGCGCAGAAAAATGCTGTGTCTGATCACACCGTACTCCATGGCGATCCACTGATATTGCACCAGCAGACTCTCCAGATCTCCATCCGGCATCAAAAGGTCTGCGTTGAACTCATTGATAAGGAATTTTCGCATCAGCGGGTTGTATGTCTGAAATTCACTTTCAAATGCATGCATCCTGTCTGCCATTTCAGTTTTCAGGTCTGCATTCTGTTCTGCCACATCTGCCGGATTTCCTATATTTTCAAACAAACCCGAAAGTTCTTCCGCTTTCTCAATGACCGGGTTCAGATAATTCCGGTATAATCCCTCTTTCCGGTAATTAACGGCAAGATCCTGTAACAGCTCATTCCGTTCCTCCATCGTTGCAAATGGATCACGCTCTATCTCCTCAATTGCCCTCCTAAGCTGCTGCTGATTTTCTGTGGAAAAATAATCTTCGGCAAGCTCTGATAATTTTTCATCCTGCCCACACTTATCAAAAAGTTCCCTTATGATATAAAATCCACAGAGCAGGGATTCCTCCACACGATAGTCCTCATCCAGAAATAACTCTGTCAGCTTTTCCCGGATATAAAAACGTGCGTGCTCTCGCAAGAATGGATTTTCTGTCTGCTCCGATTTCTGTTCGATTTCCCTGGCATAAATTCTCTGCGGTTCTTCTTCCCGCAACAGATCAATGACTGCCGGACAGCAGGGCATTAATGTCTCTTCCTCATGCGTCTTAAAACGGTGTACTTCCCTCGGAAATACTGCGCAGGTTTCCGATAACACGTTATCTCCATATGCGGTCACAAGTTTACATAACTTGTTTTCATTTAAAAAAGGACATTTGTGTTCTTCGGTCAGTTCAATCACCCGTCCGCCGTCTTTTTTCGTTGTATAGGCACTCAGATTCTTTTTCTGTGGTGAGACATCCTCTGGTGGAAAAATCTTTTTCCATTTCCGGTTTGTATCTGCATCTACGCCGATCTTCCACTCCTGACAGCAGGTGATGGTACACTGATCTGCGATGCATGTAAATTTATCGTAATAATCCGGGCGGATTCTTTTCATAGTGTGTAACTCCTAAATCATTGTATTACCGATCCAATACCATCCACTCTTACATTCTTTTCCTTAAAAATTGTTACCTACATTCAATATACCACTTTACACATTTAAAGTGTCTTAATATTTCATTAACTTCCATTTTTGCATAGTAAAAAGGACAGCCTGTCGATCAGCTGTCCTCTTAGGAGAAGGTATTTTTACTATGGGGTATAGCAAAAACTATATATAATGTATTGGGGGGTTTTTACGGTTATTATAATATCATGATTGTGCGAATAAGTGTGCACAAAGTTCACAAAAATTGCGAGTTATTTTTGTGCAATTTTACATATTTTTTGTAGTTTTATATGCTGTTAACGAATGCATAAAAACCACCACATTAATTCTATACTATACGTCAATTTTTCTTTATATTCAAACTAAACCGGAGCGCCAAGGGAGGAGCGATGTAAATGATGGAATACTTTTTTATACTCCTTTTACACATGAAAAAAACGCCTGTATTTCTACAAGCAGTTCAATGATTTATCATTTATTTATCTGTTGTACTGTCTCCGAACAAAATCCGCATGTAATCACGGCGGGCATAGAGAATACGGTCAATATAAACTTCGCTTCCGTAAGCACGGTAGAAGCTAATGTAATTGTCACTTATAATAAAACGATAATCACTCTCTATATTCGCAATCGAAGATAGCGGAGCTCCGGTCTGTGCATAGTTTTGTAAAATGCGGAGGCTCTTTGTAATTCGACTTACGGTTGCTAATGCTGCGGATGGGTTCAGTAACTCTTCCTCATTATAGGATTTGATTTCAAAAAGATCGTTTTGAGCTTCTTCTGATAAATGCAAATTATTCATTAACAATCCCGAGGTTCTTCTCCACGGCTTCCAATGTCAGCCAGCCTTTCTCTTCGCCAGATTTCGGCCTTTTGCAAGTTCATTCATCAGCCGGAGGGTTGCCTGTGTCTTTTCAAAGTCCTGCATATCGAGAATTGCATATCTGCCGCGCCCGTTCTTTGTCAGAAAAACCGGAGCACCAACAGCCACATCATGCAGCACGTCGCTGTAATTTCGCAAATCGGAAATAGGTTTGATATTTGGCATATTGCTTAACTCCTTTCAACCATAATATATCCCAATCTAATAATTCATCTACTGTATCTGGCAACAATTATTGTATTCCTCCGCCTGGTTCATCAAACCAAGATGCTATACTACCCGATTTTACATTAATTGGTTCAACAACCTCAAATACACTATATGGTCTTTGGTCTGTTCCTGGTGCAACCGCTCTCATTTCATACGGAGTTCCTTCTAGCGAAGTAAATGAACCGTAATCACTTCCATACCTATCTATTCTTGCTCCTGGTTGTAACACTTTATCCATTCAATAAAATTAACAAGTGTCTATTAATTAACTTCATGGATTCTTAATTGCTTCTGGGCAATCATGACGGTTAATTAATAGATGCGCAGGAGTTATAGGTTGTTAGATGTCCGAAAGTATAACCATAATTAAATACTATAATTTGAATATTTTCCCAGTATTACTATCTAAAAAGAATTTCTTTCCATTCTCTTCTACTAATTCTATATCCGTTCCAACTTTGCAATTATATATTGCAATGATTGCTGGTTCAATATTGGCAACTGTATTAAAATCACATATACACATATTATCCGCTTTACTCAAATACTCCTCTGTGTCAATATCAGAAAAAAATCTCCAACCATTATCGACATCATTTACAGATTCTTCTCTAACACACCATCTCAACTTTCCCTTATGGCTCAATATATTTTTTGAAACAATACTTCCACCAGCATCGGTTATAAAAGTGACTACTTTATTCATACTTTTTCATCCTTTCCAATAAACTTGCCCTATACGGCATTTGCTCAGCAATTTCCAATGGTGTTTTTCTCCATGCATTCTTGTGATTAACCAAAATACTGTTCTGTGCAAACCAGATTTGATATAACGGTTCAAGTTCCTCATCTGTATATTTTAGGTTAATCAAATACTGTAAGGGCACTCTTTCCTTTTCATCTAATTGATTAATATTTACTCCCTTATCAATTAATTTTTTCAATTGCATTACCGGTGCTATCAATCAATCCATTACTTGCTGCAGTAACTAAAAGTCCCGCTCCTGTTCCTGCAATGGCTCCTTTTGACGCTTCAAGTATTATCTTTTTTAGATTAATGTCTTCTCCACTTAATACTTCACTTCCGATTTCAATAGCACCACTTACAATACCGCCTCCTGCATATAGCTCGCTTATCTTCTATCCACTAATTTTAAAATCACTTCTATAACCGAATATGCCACACAATTTAAAATCATTCCATTATATACCATCTCAACAGTGTTGAAATTTTTACGACTTCTTTTTCAGCTGTTGGAATTCCGATGATGATAACATCAATTCACATTTTCACTAACTAAAAAACTAAGGAAAAGCTAATCGTTCATAACTTTTTATACATTTTTAAATCAATATCACCCGCATTTGCTTTCTAACCAATCTAATATTGTTTCTGGTATAGTGGCATTTAGTTCTGCATTTCCTGTCAAAATCTCTTTTACAGGACGTCCATCATATGTTACTTTTCTATTTGCGCAACAAGTTCTCAATATAAAATCCGTATTTTCAAAATAATGACAGGTTACATGTTCTAAATTATTCATTTCAATTTTTTTCACATTTTCAGCAGAAGTATAAGGATCCTGCTCCACACTTCCTATAAAAATCGGAATACCTTTGGAAATTGTTTTTATTTCCTTTACGTAGTGTCTGCTGATTAAATATAGTCTTTCATAATGTTCCAAACCTTTTTCACTTTGTCATTATACTTCTCATTCAACTGATTTCTTAATTGAACATCTGCATCATAAATAATGAAATCGCTCAATCCACCTCTCAAAGCAAACAGTTTACTATAGCTTTCTGTCAAGTATTTCATTTTTTTACCATCGTTCTCATCCGAGTCAATACAATTAACTTGTCCCATAAGAATTCTTAATATCCCGTTATATTGTCCATATCCATATTTTTGTACCATTTTGCCAATCTCTATATACGACTCTCGTAACTCCAAAAAATCTTCATTTCTTATCATTCTTCTATCTCCAATCTATTGTAACGGTATTTTTTCTACAACTTCAAAAGTCCACGATACATCTATATAAGTTTGCATAACATTATATCCTCACTCGTAAACCATCTTCCATATGGATTTTGAACATTACCTGCTCGATACATTATTCTATCTTCCTGTAATACTTCCATATTGTATCTGCCATTTCCACTCCTGCCAGTTCGGCACCTGTCAATCCTTCTCTGCTTCCATTCTCCAGAAAATCCAAATATCTTTTCACATCCTCCGGTGACATCATATCGGCAAATGATTCGTATATTGTCCCGCTTTCCTTTAACAGCTTTTCTCCGGATGCCACTGCTTCGGCTGTCTCATCCGAATACCTGAACACTTTTCCCCCGTGCAGCCATGCTCCTGCCTCATCTGCATGCTTTGCCAGCACACCGGCACCATCTGTACTTCCCGCCACTACACTGACTTTATCTGCATTTTTGAACAGTGTTCCATCCCTGATCCTGCCAAGATTTCCCCCACATTTCCATACGGGAGAAATGTACTATCACATAACTTTCTCTTTGACCAAAGAACTTTTTATGACGCAGCTCTGTTTTTGCCTACTAATAAAGTTAGCGTACTTATAAAAATGAACAAAAGAGAATCAGCTGTATTTCATGGCTTTTGAAAGTCTTATAAATACCGCTGATACTGTGTTTTTGTCATATTTTCCTGATACTATATCGTAATACAATTTCATCTCAGTTGAAATCAACATATTTTATTTTCTGTGCCGACCTTTAAAAATTATTTTTCATTACTTTTTTCTAACTGATACCATTCATCTAAAACATCATATGCTGTCTTGTTTTGATCATCACTAAATATTATATCATAACTATAATCGGCATTTATTCTATCAGATATAACATCATATACTAATTTAATCTGTGTTGGCATTTCTTTTTGATGCTCTTGACATAATCTCTTAAGAGCCTTTATATCATCATTAATAATATTAATAGCTCCCTTTTGTCTAGGTATTGAGACATCATATTTTTTTTGCCCATCTACTATAACGTCATTTAGTTTGTTCTTCTTTACAATTTTACTATTAACTTTATAAAAGAAACCACTGGATATCATACCATCTTCAAAAGAACAATAAATATAAATCTTCTCAGCTCTTTTTTCCACATATTCCAAGCAAATTGACACCATGTCCGCTTGTATTTCTGAAAAATAGTCTTCAAACATTTTTCCCATTGCATTTCCTCCATTAATTTAGGATACTTTGACTAAAGAAGTCACCATCAATTGTATATTCTACATTAAATTCTATAGGACGGAAACCGTCTCCATCATACTTAATATCAATATTTACCGTTACCTCTTTTCCTTCACTTATAGCTTTTGCCCATTGATTTTCAATTTTTTTATATTGACTTAAATTAACATTTTGTGATTGAGATACAATATTATCCAGTTCTGGTGAGCCACCAAACCTATCTCCTGCTATGTGTCCTGCATGATCTCCTTCAATTTTTCCTAGAGAATCTGAGTTATAATTTAGTCGACCATCTCGCTCCGTTAATTGCAGATTATCAGTATTCCAATTAGATATCCTTCCATTAGCATCTGTTTCATAATTATACTTGAATTCACCCGTTTGATATTTAATATTATGTTTTAAATTTCCCGCTTCATCAAAAGGATTATCTGTAAGGACTTTTTGAACTGTTGATGTGCCACCCTTACTACCACTCTCTACCGCTTCGCAGGCAGTCCCCTTCCCTTTCAGCAGGGCCCCGCCTATCGTCATTAGCAGATAATTAAATGTACCAGCACCTATTTTTCTTCCAATCGCTGAATCATAGGTTCCATTCCAGGCATCCTGTAAGCCTGCTTTTGCTGCATCTATAGTCTGAGTCAGCGAAAAATCCTTTATAAACAATAGATATGATAAAGGATTATTAATTGAATTAACCCCTTTCGCTGATGTAATAATCATGCTCAACTGGTAGTCTGCCTTGCTTATGATCTGGGTATATTCAATTCCCTGTCCCACAAAACCCGCATAAAATCCTGCGGTTGCAGTCCTCTGCATCTCTTTACTGTCAGAATTTCCTTTTACCGTTTCCCTTATGACTATGATATCTGCCGGGGTCTTCACCGCCGGTCCCATAACAATATCTCCATAATCCAGGAATATCTGACCCGCCCTGTTGTTTAACAGTCCGCTTTCTATGGCATCTTCTATGCTAAGGCGCTGGTTTTCATAGTTTTCAATGGTCTTTTGTGCCTGTGTATTCGGATCAATTATCCAGCCTTTCAGGCTTTCAAGCACCTCAACCTCATTTCCGCTCGAATCCGTATAATTCAGATAGCTGCTCACGCAGTAATTATACCGATTAAGCGTCAGCGGCTCTGTCAGGCTGCCGAGGTAGCTGTCTTCGGTGAGGAAGGTCGCCGTTACCACGCAGTAGTACCTTGCCCTCAGATACTGGCTCTCGATATTCGGATTGTAGGATTCTCCGTTGTAGGTGTATTCGTTCTCATACTGCGGAGCACCAAAGGTGATCTCTCCGGTGACGCTGTAACGGTAGGACTGGTAGACCTGTCCCTCTTCATTGGTGATGCCAGAGACGCTTCCCCTGGAATCATAGAGATAATATCCGGTGCTGCCATCGAACCGGTCAAGGGAGATCCGGTCGAATCCGCCGTTTATCTCCGCCCCATAGATATAAGAGGTATCCGTCTTACCATTGATGTTCTGCTCGACCAGTACCTCGGCATGCTCACGGTTGACGTCGTTTAAGTACTCGATCAGCTCATAGTTCTTTTCCTTACCGGTGGTCTTGATCCGGGCGATCAGATCTGCCTCTGTAGCGCTGACTTCCTCCTGTACCGGGAAGAGAATGCCGCACTGGTTCTGGCTGTTGTTCTCCTCCGCATTGGTTGCATTGCCATAGCCGGCGTCATCCGTGCCCCCGGACTTGCTGTTCTTCTTATTGTTGCCCTTCCCCTTACCGTTGCCGTTTCCATTGCCGTTATTGCCGGAATTTCCTTTTCCATTATTTCCACTGCCGGAGTTGTCCTTGTTGTTCCCGTTGCCGTTGCCGGAATTACCCTTCCAGTCATCATCGGTATGGAGATTATAGTTCAATAAGAATACCCGGTTGCCGTCACCGTCATAAGCCGCAGCAAGGAGCAGTTCATCCCCGTCATGCACTGCCGCCAGGCGGTTCTCCACGGTGTACTCATAGGTCTTCTCCACCTTGTCGGTGCCGACTTTACCGGTTTCCGTAATGCGGTTGCCGTCCGCATCATAGGTGTAGGCAAGGCTGGTAGTCTTCTTCCCGTTATAGAGCTGTTCCGATACCAGCTGGTTACTTTCATTGTACTCGTATTTATGCCATTCTGCAACCGTTCCGTTTAAGGTCTTCTCCATATAGGTGCGGTTGCCCATCAGGTCATACTCGTAGGTGTAAATATAAGTGCCGTAGTTGTCCTCTGTCTCCGTTGCAGAAACCAGCTTTCCTGCAGCATCGTAGGTAAAGGTGCGGTCTGTCTCCACAATCTGGTAGGCAAAGGTCGCATCCTTGTCATGCTTTGCATGCTTGGTGCCGTGGGGGTACAGATCATCATGTTTTCCATCCGTGTGCCTGCCGTTATGTTTTTCATCATAGGCGTAGCCTGCCAGGGATTCGATTAAAACGCAAAAATAGAGCAGCTCTATTTTACTAGACCTGCTCAAAAACTAACATCACATCCAAAAATTTACTATTAATCAACAATAAATGGCCAATATGTTCCTTCATAAGAGCCAACATTGCAAACCTGATTACTCACAGTAATATTGCGTGATGCATCCATGCCAATACTCATTACATTACAAGTAGCATAATCGTAAACTATGATTCCAGAAAACATTTGGAGCACCATAGGTAATCCCACTAAATGTGACTCTATTTGATTTCCCTCAAAGTTCAATTTGTACGTCATTTATCAATTCTCTCATAAACTGTATCTTATCTTCTCGTTAAACTTACAAATAATCAACCAACTTAGGGAAGTCAAAATTCAACTATGACTTTTGATATTTCTTCCCATTCAAACACTAACGGTTCATAATATTTCGCTCCGGGAAGCACAACAAACCCCTCCTCCGACATATAAAAAGAAGAGGCTTGAAACAAATAGCTGATTGAATCTATCTCTCCGTTATCTTGTTCTGGATTATTTCCATCAGACGTAAGGTTATTTATTACAATTTCCTTTTCTGTCATATGTCCATAATATAATATTTTTTCTGCATCTTCCTTGAAAATAAACAATCTGATTTCTCTTGAATCATCATCAAAATAATGAACCAGCATATCTTCAAATTTATCTTCATTTTCAATTAAGTCACCGAGCAATACTCTTCTGCCATTCAGCATGTCAATAACAATAGCATATGCAATCTTTCCGGGAAGCCTACTTTCTGTCCCTCCTTCATATAAGACCGAAAGATAATGTTTATATTGATAAATTCCTGTAATTTGCATCGCATTTTCACCGCTAAACAGATCATACAAGGGTCCCCCAATTTCTGCACAATCTAATATCCAACACGCGTCTTCCCATAAAGTATGATTGATATTCCACTGCAATTTTTCATTCGAACATCCACTAATTTTTACATATGGTACATAATATGTTTTATCCTCTGAAGTAGAGAAAGAAAAAACATCTTTCTCTACTTCATAAGAATAGGATGTCAGTTCAGAAGTAACATTTTCAACAGTTCTTGTTTCTGCAATATTTTCTTGATATATAGTTTCACTGTTTGGCACTTCCTCTAAAGCAACTATACTTTCTTCCTCGTTGTTAATATATCTCTCGCCTTCAGCACATGCACTCAAAAATAGCATACCTATCAAATATACATAAACTATTCCAAATATTCTATTTCCCAAATACATCGTATGCTTTCTTATACTTTTCACTCCTGTCCTCCCAGTTCTTAGGCAACGGGTTACTGTGATTACCCACTATTAACCTACCTTCCTTTATCTCATACTCTCCTCCATTTCTTATGATCTCCAAATCATCACTGTTTGCCGTAAAACCATTTACAAAATACTGAGTAATCAAAAAAATTCCTTCCGTATTTCCGTAAGTTGAAGCATAATCATTTAAGCTCCCTACACCTGTTTTTTTCACATTCGTAGTTCCCCAAAACCATGCCGATGCCTCTAAGCTGTAATTAGCCGCAATATAGTGAACTCTGTCAACTTCATCACTTAACATATTATCATATGCGCCTATCTCTTTCAAAAACGTATCTTGCGTATCTTTCCATGATAATTGTATATACCCTGCTCCTCGTTCGTCAAATTTCATTGTGGAACCTGAACTAACTCTTTTAATATATGAACTCCAATTGTCTGCGCTAAGCGTTTCTTTTCCATTTCTCATTCCCTCAATGTTATCTATTCCAAAATTACTTTCATGCGCCATTGTAGCCATAAACATTGTTATACTTGCTTTATTTGTTATACCATACTCATTTAAAGTACGATTAAATTTAACAATATAATCTTCCTTTTTACCATTAAATGCTCGCCAACCAAACTCTTCTAACTGTTCTATTGTCACATGAAAAATCTCACATGCAAAATTTTTATTTTGCTTGTATGCTGTTGCCATAATACGCTGCACATAGGACATATTTTGTTCATAATTATACGCTAATACATAGTCTATAGACGCTTGTGGTAACTGTAACTCATGTAAAGCACTTAAAAATTTTTCTGCAATATATAGACTAATTTTCTTTTGGTATTTTTCCTTTAATGGCATTTTTGAATACTGAATATATAAATCATTCATTTCATTTTCATACACCCAATGTCCGCTCGGATCCGTATAATTCAGATAGCTGCTCACGCAGTAATTATACCTGTTGAGTGTCAGCGGTTCTGTCTGGCTGCCGAGGTAGCTGTCTTCGGTGAGGAAGGTCGCCGTTACCACGCAGTAGTACCTTGCCCTCAGATACTGGCTCTCGATATTCGGATTGTAGGATTCTCCGTTGTAGGTGTATTCGTTCTCATACTGCGGAGCACCAAAGGTGATCTCTCCGGTGACGCTGTAACGGTAGGACTGGTAGACCTGTCCCTCTTCATTGGTGATGCCAGAGACGCTTCCCCTGGAATCATAGAGATAATATCCGGTGCTGCCATCGAACCGGTCAAGGGAGATCCGATCGAATCCGCCGTTTATCTCTGCTCCGTAGATATACGAGGTATCCGTCTTGCCATTGATGTTCTGCTCGACCAGTACTTCAGCATGCTCACGGTTGACATCGTTTAAGTACTCGATCAGTTCGTAATTCTTTTCCTTGCCGGTGGTCTTGATCCGGGAGATCAGGTCTGCTTCAACAGCACTTACTTCCTCCTGTACCGGGAAGAGGATGCCGCACTGGTTCTGGCTGTTGTTCTCCTCCGCATTGGTTGCATTGGTTGCATTGCCGTAGCCTGCATCATCCGTGCCGTCGGACTTGCTGTTCTTCTTATTGTTGCCCTTCCCCTTACCGTTGCCGTTTCCATTGCCGTTATTGCCGGAATTTCCTTTTCCATTATTTCCACTGCCGGAGTTGTCCTTGTTGTTCCCGTTGCCGTTGCCGGAATTACCCTTCCAGTCATCATCGGTATGGAGATTATAGTTCAATAAGAATACCCGGTTGCCGTCACCGTCATAAGCCGCAGCAAGGAGCAGTTCATCCCCGTCATGCACTGCCGCCAGACGATTCTCTACGGAGTATTCATAGGTCTTGTTCACCTTGTCCGTGCCGATCCGCCCGTTCTCACTGATCCGGTTGCCATCCGCATCATAGGTATAGGCAAGGCTGGTGGTCTTCTTGCCATTGTAGAGCTTTTCAGAGATCAGCTGGTTACTCTCATTATACTCATATCTGTGCCACTCCACAACCGTTCCGTTCAGGGTTTTCTCCATATAAGTACGGTTACCCATAAGGTCATACTCGAACGTATAGACGCAGGTGCCATAATTGTCCTCGGTCTCCGTAGCGGTCAGGAGCTTTCCGGCTGCATCATAGGTAAATGTCCGGTCGGTCTCCACGATCTGATTTCTTTGAGGGGATCAGCTACTGTAAACAGAATGGTTTTCTGTGTTTTACTTACATTACCGAAAAGCATAAGACTGTACAACACAAAAGCCAAAATGTTACCTTCTGCTTACTCAAATGTACTCTTCCTTTACGGATGGAGAGTGAATTATTAGACGGATAGGAGTTGTAGGTTGTTGGATGTCCGAAAGTATAGCCATAATAAGTACTATACTACACTAATCTCTGTTAACGAAATACCCGTAATATTTACCTTTTGAATTAAATCTTTAAACTTTTCAGATACAAATATTGGTATTTCTTGCCTATTTGACAGCTTAAAGACATCTGCGCTATCCGTTTTATCAGCATATATACCATATTTACTTACTGTATATATTGTTCCTATTCCCTCAATTTCTGTTTCAAAATACTCTGATTTATCCAAGCATAACGCATCTACAACTTTAATAATATTGGCAATATAATATTGTTTAAAATCCTCTCCATTATTTGTTTCCTTTATGCCAACTTTCAAAAATTGTATATCCGTATTGACTGACTCTAATAATGTCTTCAACCTGTTTGATACCAAAAACCATCCTTTATCATTGGCAAGATAATCAGTCCAAACATCTCCTTCTTCTTTTGTATAGAAAAACTCAAATCTATCATCCCAGTTTTCAAAAACTTTCCCAGTATTTAATGCATTTTGCTGAATTCCATAATCATTTTGAAAATGACATATTATATCATTTTCTCTTTCCATATCCATAGATAATTTGTAATATTTCATCCATATTCTCCTTACTTCCAGTAATCCTTATACAACATGTCAGGTTTTGATTTTACGTTATTCTTTAAATTATCAAATAACTTAAGGAATATATCTTTGTCTCCTTGTGCAATGTTGTCAAATTGTTTCATACTATCAAGAACATATTCATGATAAGCATTTGGATGACGACCCTGATGTGGTAGCAAATCTTTATTCCATGCATCATCTAAATCTAATTCATACCTGTTTGCTATTTCCTCCAGCTGAGGGGTATATGTCTTGCTTTTATTTGTTGCATAGTGATGTACCTGATTAGGTTTAGTTACACTACCACTCTCAAGCGCATCTCCCACATTCCTTAAATCCCATACATCCTCATATTCAACTTTCCGGGATACCAGCAAGGCATCTGCCTTTTCCACTCCTGCCAGCTCGGCACCTGTCAATCCTTCTCTGCTTCCATTCTCCAGAAAATCCAGATACTTTGCTGCATCA
>ERZ791899.589-NODE-589-length-43812-cov-101.478301_pt1 | contig 43812 bp, 37 predicted proteins | sample MGYA00510151_ERZ791899 | MGnify/ENA primary metagenome ERZ791899 (study PRJEB30046, sample SAMN00792118) | human gut metagenome | study: EMG produced TPA metagenomics assembly of the A metagenome-wide association study of gut microbiota in type 2...
ATCTGAAATGAAACAACAGAGGCCATCTCAAGTTTATTTTGAGACAGCCTCTTTCATCTCGTACTCGAAGCGGGAATACTAAATACAAAATACCATGGAATAAGGGAAACATGAATACAACTGATATTCAACGAATTATAAACATAAGATATTGCAATAAATCTCATAAAATTGCACTAATTTGGATTTATCACGCCAAAAACACGCCAAAAATTTAAAATTGGCGTGACTATTGTGTATATTTGTAGTGCGTTTTAAAATCAATATCATTATGGCAACAATAGAATTAAGATTATCGTCTAAGATTCAAGACAACGGAAGAAGTGAAATATTACTTCGCTTATATCAGGGAAACAGACTAAATTTGCGAGCAAAAACAGGCGTTTATGTATGTCCTGAACACTTTGAGTATTACATAGACCGTAAGAACACACTACTTACAGGCGGTAAGGTTTCTGATAAAGCGGTCACTATGACGTTATCGGATGCAGTAAAAAATAAAGTAGTCGTATTCGACCGTGGCGAGGTGGTCGTAAAAAATAGGATTGAGTCAGAGGATAAAATCTATCACGACCAAGCAAAAGACACAATAGACAATTTAAAGAAAACTATTATCAATGAATATGAGAAAGCGGCAAAAGACACGCTAACAAGTGCATGGCTACAAACCGTTATTGATAAGTTCCACCACCCCGAGAAATATCAGGAAAAAGAAGAAAAACAAGAAAAGCGTTCTTTCTTCGACCACATGATAGACTTTCGTGATAATGCAAAAAAGAAAGTGAACGGTAAGCGAGAGGGCGATAAGTCGGACGTATGGAAAAAGAATTTCGATGTCCTCGTTCGTGCGCTTCGCAGATATGAAATGTTTGTCCGGTTATCAGATAAGGCTAGAAAGGACTTCACTTTAGACATTGACAAGATGGAGAGCGACACGCTTAGCGACATAGAAAGCTATTTGAGAAACGAACATTCCCTACTTGAAGAATATCCTAAAATCTTCGAAAAGATACCAGCCTCAACAGACAGCAGAAGAAGCCCGAAACCACAGCCCCGAGGGAATAATACTATTTGCGCCCTATTTAATAAGCTAAAAGCGTTCTTTAATTGGTTGAATGAAAAGAATGTCACTACAAACAATCCGTTCAAAGGTTATGAAGGTGTAGTTTCCGAGAAATACGGTACGCCCTACTATATCACATTAGAGGAACGAAATACCATTGCAGACTTCGATTTATCCGAGCATCCACAAATGGAAATTCAGAGAGATATTTTTATTTTTCAATGTTGTATCGGATGCCGTGTTTCTGATTTGCTCAAACTCACACAACGAAACATAATTAATGGCGCAGTAGAATACATTCCGCACAAAACCAAGGGAGAGCGTCAGAACGTAGTACGTGTTCCACTGAATAGCCGAGCCTCTGCTTTGATTGAGAAATACAAGGGTGTGGATAGCAAAGGGCGTTTGTTTCCGTTTATTGCAGCGCAAAATTATAATGATAGCATCAAAGAGATATTTAGGCTGTGCGGGATAACCCGAGCTGTGACGATCATAAATAGCGTGACAGGAAAAGAGGAACAAAGACCTATTAATGAAGTTGCATCCTCGCACATGGCGCGCAGGACATTCGTAGGTAATCTTTATAAAAAGGTAAAAGACCCAAGTCTTATTTCTTCGATGTCCGGCCATGCCGAGGGAAGCAAGGCTTTCAACAGATACAGAGAGATTGACGATGAAGTAAAAAAAGCAACCGTTTCACTAATTGATTAATAAGGTATGGACAAGAACGAAATAAAAAAAAACTTAATAATATTGAAAGAAACAGCAAATGACATAGCCGATTTAAGTTCATACTTAAACAAAGTATCAGATGAAGAAATTGCAAATTCTATTATTCCAAATCTGTCGGATAGCATAAAAAAGAACATTGAATATTTCAACCAATACATCTATGATATAAAGGCTTACAATTTTACGATAGATGATATTGATATTCTTAACTTACTTATCGATAAAGACAGAGCATATTTCGCCTTATATCCAACTCTTATAAGTGTCAAGTTAAACGATAAAGAATGGAGTAAATACTCTGTTTTATGTAGTAAGATACAAGAAACAACGTATCACTTGATCAAACAGCGCAATGAACTTATTGCAAAAGAAGACTCTCAAAAAAATAATAACTCAAAACACAAAGAAGTTATTCTCAGCCTAAAGGAAGAAGAAAAAGAAGCTACTTCATTTCGCAATATAATACAATACAAAGACCCCGATAAATTACTTGATAGGTTGCATCAATTAATAGATAGAAGAAGTGGGGCTGATGTAGGGTGTGTTCTATTAAAAGCATATCAAGATAATTATATTGGAAGAAAACCAACTAGAATAGAATTTAAAAGCGAATTTGAACTTATCGGCTCATGGACTGCAATAACCAACTATTTAAATGAGAATAGTCTAAAGGCACTTGCAAGAGCAAACAGAGTTGTAATTTTCGAATAAATCTTTCATATTACTGCAAAATAAATGTATGTAGGTGTATGCAGATGTACAAACATCCGTGTACACCTATTTTAATTTTATAAACCTTTATCACCTTGTACATTTGCGCTACAAATCTGAAAGTTATGAGTGCGCACGACAAACTTTCACAAAAGAATAAAAGATATGACAATAAATGACATTTTAAGAACAGGCACAAACGTACAATTAGTGATTAATGCACTCGATTTGAAAGAAGCGTTCCTACAATGGAACGAAGAAGCGAAAAGCGAAGTAAAGCAAACACAAGTAGAAAACTATCTCACTTCACCTGAAACGGCTAAGCGTTTGGGTGTGGATGAAAGCACCTTATGGCGATGGGACAAAACAGGCTATTTGAAAAAACTCAAAGTAGGTGGAAAAGTCCGCTACCGTGAAAGTGACGTCATTAAACTGATGGAGGGCTAAGGTATGGAAGAAATGAAAAAGGCAGCCGAAGCCGCCCAATCACTAATTGACATTGACAAAGATAGTGATTTGCGCACACAATACAAAATTGTATATCAGTATTTTAAGGAGCGACCTAAAACGATGTTGGACGTATCACTGGAAACAGGCATATTAAGAGCCAACATTTGCAGATATGTAGCCGACATGGAGGACAAAGGTATTATTCAGTTACTATACAAAACCGATGACGAGCATACCAAATTCACAGCAGGCTATTATACTACTGATAAATCCCTATTTCGTGAAAAGGATGATAAACAGCTTAAACTATGGGAGGATGAGTAAATGGGCGGTTTTAATATACGTGATACGCTTGCAGCGGAACAAGCCAAGTTCAAAGACGAGATAACAAAGGATAAATTCAAATATAAAAACTATGTACTGGATTTGTCACTACCAATCAATGAGCCGAAATTCCTGTTTTCAATCGGAGGTGTACCGACTATTCCACTGGCTGAACTGATAGGAATTAAGGGACGTGCTAAAATGGGGAAAAGTCAGTTTGAATACTTACTTATTGCGGTAATGCTTGCAGGACTAAACCGAGGGAATATCAAGCCATTACAAGCTGATTATAAAGTATTATTGTTTGATACGGAACAATCCCAAGCAAGTCTAAAGAAATGCTGTCAGAGAGCTTTAAAATACGCAAGTTTACCGATAGATAAGAACGATGCACGGTTTATTCCATTCTTCATGCGACCTCTATCAATAGACGAGCGTAAACAAGCCATTGAGAACGCAGTCCGAGAGGAACGCCCCGACATTATCTTTATTGACGGTGTGCGTGATTTATTGCAGGACTTCAATAGTTTGGAACAAAGCGGCAATTTAATTCAGTGGTTGCTCCGATTAACAGCAGAATACGGATGCACTATTGTTTCAGTTCTTCACCAAAACAAGGCAAAGGATGATGGCAATATGAGGGGACATTTGGGAACAGAACTATTAAACAAGCTGACAGACTGCTTTGAGGTATCAAAAAAAGATGGAAAGTTTATTGTTTCCTGTACCGATAGCAGAAACATTCAATGTCCTGACTTCGCTTTTTCTATTGACGCAAACGGAGAATTTAGGGACGAGGTTCTTCCGGATGAGAACAAGTCACTCGCACGTGTGGAAGAAATTAAAAAGACTTTACGCATGTGTTTCAATATTAAATCAGAAATGACGTACACGGAACTCACCAAGTCTTATGTGATGGAAGCAGCCGTTTCAGAACGAACAGCACAGCGAGCCATTAAGGAAGCCAAGGACAATGATTTTCTAAATATCAAAGGTGACTATTATACTATCAGAGAACAGACACCGACAGCAACCGACACACACCTATAATAGGTGTGTCGGTATGTCGGTACTGACAATGACGGTTATTTGTCGGTAATTGTCGGTTTGTCGGTTTCCCCAATTATAACACAAACATAATTATTTATTGATATGGAACATAAATACAGCTTGCAGAAATACACCGGACGGAACAGCCGCCACACGTGCCCCAAATGCGGACGGGCACACTGCTTTACTCTTTATGTAGATTTGAATAATCGACCTATTGCGCCAGACGTAGGGAGGTGTGAACATCGTAATTCATGCGGTTATGAAAAGACACCTAAAATGCACTTCGAAGAGCATCCTGATGAACGCAGGACGTTTGTAGAAGTAAGGCCTCAGCCTAAAGAAGAAGTCAAGACTGATTATATCCCCTTTTCTTTGATACAGCGAAGCGAAAGCGTAAACAACACCCTGATGGACTACCTGAAACAATATTTCACTATGGGAGATTTGCAGAAAATAGTAACGGCCTATCATTTAGGAAGCACGAGCAAGCGGGAAATTATCTTTCCGCAAATAGATAGAAGCGGAAAATGTAGAACCGGAAAAGTTATGCAATACGGAACGGACGGACACCGCATAAAAGGCAAAACAGACGCCGTGGACTGGCTTCATGCCCGACTGATGAAAAAGCAGGGCAAAGCAGCATCCGACTTTCACCTTAAACAATGCCTATTTGGTGAACACCTACTTTCAAAGCGACCTGATGATATTGTGTGCCTTGTAGAGGGCGAAAAATCAGCCGTTATTTGTTCTTTGGTTTTTCCGCAGTTCGTATGGCTTTCATGTGGTGGTCTGTACGGATTGAATAAAGACAGATGTCAAGCACTCACAGGGCGAAACGTGATAGTTTATGCTGATGCCAACGCTACCGAGGAATGGGGCAAGAAAATAAGCCTTTTGTCTTATTGTAGAAGTATAAAACTATCTGAATGGGCAAAAGATGAGGCTATGGACAGCAAAAGAGATATTACAGACTTAATGATGGAAGAACGCAAACCGTTAGAGAAGCCGACCACAATAGGTGATGTCATGCAATGGATGCAGGAACTGGAGATAGAAAAAGGACGTATCACATTTAATCTTTGACGGTATGGAGATAGAAATAATCTATGGGCAGATAGTAGCGAAAGCGAACCATTATTTAAGTGTTCCGGCTAAACATGGAGAAAAGTGTATAATTAAAGATAATGTTATACGGACGTATGAGCGTAATTTCCTAAAGCAATGCAGGATTTATAAGAACAGACGTATTTCAGAGCGTTTCAGGTTGTTTGTGCGTGTGTTTCATAGTTCCGTGCGCTTCGACCTTGACAACAGCCTAAAAACGCTTTTAGATTGCTTGCAGATGGTGGAAGCAATAACCGACGATAAACTTTGCTTTCAGATAGAAGCAGAAAAGAAAATCGACAAGTATCATCCGAGAGTAGAATTTGCAATATTAGAAGTAAACGAACAAAAAAAATTATTTTAAGATGAAAACAAGAACGGAGGGCGTAGCACAGACCACGCTAAAAGAAAAAGGGATTATCAAAATAGATGCAGACGGTCACACGATTTTAGATTTGACACGTTTACACGAAGTAAGCGACACCGATTTTCTGAAATGTCGGAACGTAGGAGAATACACTTTAGCCTTTATTCTCAAATTCAGAAAAAATCTAAGCTGGATTGAATTTCCAGCTAAGAAGTAGTTTGTTATTCCATTGATTTTTAGTAAATTAGTATCAAAAATAGAAAGGAATAGATATGGCACGACCAAAAGGAACACCCAAAACCGGAGGGAGAGTAAAGGGAACTCCAAACAAGGTTACTTACTCTCTCAAAGAGTGGATAACTTCACTCATAGACAAGCAACGCACACAGATAGAACAGGACTTGCAGGAACTTGAACCAAAGGAGCGTTTACAGATGATTGAAAAGCTGATGCAGTACGTTATCCCCAAGCAAGCAGCCCAGCAGGTAAAACTTGATTTTGACAGCATGACAGATGAACAACTACAACGGTTGGTAGAAGAAATGACAAAGGAGGTATAACATGAAAATCAAAGTAACGAGACAAGAACGTATAACTTTATTGAAGTGGTTAAGTAACGGTGAAATAGATACAGTCGATTTACTACAATTAAATGAAACAATAGAGGAAAAAGATTTATGGGTTGAGGCATTGAAGAAACTGACAGATCGGTATGAACAGGAAGAAAAAGAGAAAGGAGGCAGGAATGAAAATCCCGATTAACAGACAGCTAAAGGTTACCTTACTGAAATGGCTCAAACAAGGTTATATGAATACTGATGATATTCCAGAGTTGAATGATGTACGTAATAATTGGTTTCTTGATTTAATGAAACAAGCAGACGCAAAAACGAGGTACACGGCAGACGATTTGAAAAGCATACCCACTGAATTATTAGTGCAAGTAACACAATATATTCAAGATGCAGAATATCAGAGAACACAGACAAAGTAATATTAATTTTCAAACACAAACAAGATGGAAAAGATTTTAATTAATAACGACAGCAACAAAGCGACAAGAATGATTAATGAGTTACAAGAAAAATGTAACAAGGCAAACAAGGCTATCCCTTTCTTGTTTAAGGCAAACGATATAGAACTTACTCCGGACACGTTTCGGATGACTATATTAGAATTAACAGGGTTATTATTACAAAATAATAGCCTTGTTTTTTATTTATAAGTGAAATGAGTATATTTGCAACAGAGTAAAAGAATTATTCAAAAAATATAGCGTTTTTAGGACGTTGCTTGTAGAAAGAAAACTACCACTTTTCAAAAACACATACAAGGAATGGACACAGAAACGCCTACGTGCTACGTGGGTGTGTGTTTGTTGTATGTGTGGGTATGTGGTAGTACCTCTTTCTACGACGATATACTACCCACGTTTTTTTATAACGTGGTTATTACAGAATCATGTTTCACTATAAATAATGACGTTATGAGAAATATTATTTTTATTGTAATGGTTTTAATTTCCATTTCAGCAAATGCGCAAGAATTTAAATTTGAAAAAATCATTGAAACAAACAAGAATCAATCTGAATCATATTCAGCTGCCAAGGAATTTGTAGCTGACTTTTGGAATATGGCTAAAGTTGTTACACAAAACCAAGACGATGATGCATTCTTACTACAAATAAAAGCCAAAACGACACAAGAAGTGAAAGTGGGAATGGGTTTAGCTTGCGTGTATGATTATAAATACACAGTTAAAATTCAGACAAAAGATAAAAGATGCAGAATACAGATTTATGATATAATATGTGAAGATGCTTATCAAACAGGATTAGGTACTCAGAATAAAATCCCTAAAATTCAACCATTCTTAGGAGATGAACCAGAACAAAAAACAAAATCATTGGGGAAAGGACTTTCTAAGAAAAAAGCAGTAGAAATGATGAATGACTTAAAAACATTCTTTGAAAGCATCATCAACGGTTTGGAAAAAGAAATAAATGATACAACAGATGACAACTGGTAAATAAAATATTACCTTTGTTATGAAATGCCATAACGGTATTTTAAAACGCAAATTAAGGTTGTTTGTCAGGCGTGACAAGCAGCCTTTTTTATTGCGATAGCAACGCCAAAAGCAGCACGCCAAAAACTATCACGCCAAAAACACGCCAAAAACAGGTAAAAGAAAAACGCTAACCACTCATTTTCAAGCAATTAGCGTTTATATCTGTACTCGAAGCGGGACTTGAACCCGCACAGCCGCAATGGCCAAGGGATTTTAAGTCCCTCGTGTCTACCGATTCCACCATTCGAGCATCCTTTCAAAGAAAGAGCGGAAAACGAGACTCGAACTCGCGACCCTAACCTTGGCAAGGTTATGCTCTACCAACTGAGCTATTTCCGCGTTTACGGGTGCAAATGTAGGGAGTTTTGCGATATACTCCAAACTTTTCACCCGTTTTCTTTTTAATTTTATGCAATTATCTTCCTAAAAGTGAGTTTTCAGCTTGAACCACTTTCTCGAAGTTGAAGCCACTCACCACTTGCTGCATCAGTTCTTCAATCTTGTCATTGCACAAGTTACCGATACTTCCGGCATGCGTGTGACGTACGGTCTTATCGTGTGAGAAGTTTCCAGCCTCAATGTCCAGCCCTACTTTTTTATATGCATTACGGAACGGCATTCCTTCTGAAGCCAGACGGTTCACCTCTTCTACACTGAACATATACAGGTATTTGTCATCATCCAGAATATGTTCGTTGATTTTGATTTTCTCCATAATGTAAGTAGCCATCTGCAAGCAGTCTTCCAACTCCTCAAAGGCAGGAAGGAACACTTCCTTGATAATCTGAAGGTCACGGAAATAACCGGAAGGGAGGTTGTTCATAATCATCATAATCTGCTGCGGAAGAGCCTGAATCTTGTTGCATTTGGCACGGGTCAGCTCAAACACATCGGGATTCTTCTTGTGCGGCATGATGCTGGAACCAGTGGTACATTCATCGGGCAACTTCACGAAGCCGAAGTTCTGACAACTGAACATGCAGGCATCGAACGCCATCTTCGACAGTGTTCCGGCAATAGAAGCCAGCGCAAACGATACGTTGCGTTCCACCTTGCCACGGCCCATCTGGGCATACACCACATTGTAATTCATTGAATCGAATCCCAACAGACGAGTGGTCATCTCACGGTCCAACGGGAAAGAAGAGCCATAACCCGCTGCAGAACCCAATGGGTTACGGTTACAAGTCTTGTATGCAGCCTGAAGGAACATCATATCGTCCACCAAGCTTTCTGCATAGGCACCAAACCACAGGCCGAAAGAGGAAGGCATAGCAATCTGTAGGTGGGTATATCCCGGCATAAGCACATCCTTGTAACGGTTGCTCTGAGAAATAAGTACATGGAACAAACGCTCTACAGCTTCTGCCACCGATTTCAACTGAGCACGGATAAACAGCTTCAAGTCGACCAGCACCTGGTCATTGCGCGAACGTCCACTGTGGATTTTCTTTCCCACATCCCCCAGGCGGCGTGTCAGCATCAGTTCCACCTGTGAATGTACATCCTCTATTCCGTCTTCAATCACAAACTCCCCGCGTTCTACGGAAGCGTATATATTTTTCAGTTCTTCCAGCAAAATCTTCAGTTCGTCCGAAGTCAGCAGGCCAATACTTTCCAGCATGGTGATATGCGCCATCGAACCCAACACGTCGTACTTTGCCAGATACATGTCCATTTCGCGGTCACGTCCCACGGTAAAGCGGTCAATTTCCGCATTTACCTGTACATTTTTTTCCCAAAGTTTTTGAGCCATAATTTCAGTTTTTATCTCCGGCATCTGCCGGTCATTTCAATTAATAAGGAAGCATGGCCAGCATGTCAGCCAGTTTCTCTACTCCCTCCTGCAGGGGTTTTGACACCATGGCTTTCATGAACATGTTCACTTCCGCACGGATAGTCACTTTCATTTTAGCCTCTTCCTGTGTCACAGGCAGAATCTGAATCCACAGATTCAAAGGTATGGGCGATTTGTCACCTTCAAACTTGATGCACTTCAAAGGTTCACGCTCAATGATGCGCAATGTAAGACTGATGCCCTGTACTTTCAAGGTAATGGAATCACGGTCGAACGACATATCTTCCAGTTTCCCGTCCAGCTTGTCCTTCACCATGTCCAGACGTTCCCGAACTCCTTCCAGGTTATTCAGGTCGGACAGTTTGTTATATACTCGTTCCTGACTATAAGGAACATGCTTCACATTGCTTTCAAATTGTACAGCCATATTTTTTCAATCTTCAGGAAAATTCTCCCGTCATCGCATAAAAAAATGTCATCTTGAGCAGAGTGGACTCGCTCAGGATGACATCTCCTATTTACAATCCGAGACTGCTTTCCCAGTTACAGAATCTATTATTTTCCAGTCCAGTGAGAAGGATCCTCTCTCCATGCCTGCAGCACAGGGATATCCTCTTCATTGATATAATCGGTCTTCAAAGCTACTTCCAGCACCGCATTGTAGTTGGTCAGTGTAACCAGTTCTACTTTTGCTTTCTTGAAGGCTTCTACTGATACATCGAAACCGTAAGTGAAAGAAGCAATCATTCCAATTACTTCACAACCGTCGCGACGGATAGCTTCTACCGCTTTCAAACTGCTTCCACCGGTTGAAATCAGGTCTTCTACAACAACCACTTTCATACCCGGACGCAATTCACCTTCAATCAAATTTTCCAAGCCATGGTCTTTCGGGCTTGAACGAACATATACGAACGGCAAGTTCAACTCTTCTGCCACCAGCGCACCTTGTGCAATCGCACCTGTAGCTACACCTGCGATGGCGTCTACTTCACCGAATTTTTCAAGAATAACACGACAAATTTCTAACTTTACGAAGTTACGAAGTGCAGGATATGACAACGTCTTACGATTGTCACAATAAATCGGCGATTTCCAACCTGATGCCCAAGTAAACGGGTTAGCCGGCTGAATCTTCACAGCCTTCACCTTCAGCAACTTTTCTGCAAATAATCTTTCCAAAGCTTTCATAACTTTTTAATTCTCTGATAAATGTTTTTGCAAAATTATAGAAATACATCGGGAATAGAAAATTTAAGAGCATTAATTTTACTAAAACCCGTCAGATTGTTTTATTTCGTCCACGCCAGTGTAACAATGCTGATGCTTATTCCCTCAATATCAGCCAATACATCTGCACAGGCACCTAACGTGGCTCCTGTGGTCAGCACATCATCCACCAGCATCACATGTTTGCCTTGCAGCATACGGGTATCGCCAGCCAGATGAAAAAGATGAACTGTGTTTTCCTGCCGCTCCAACACGGATTTATGGGTCTGGGTCTGGTTGTTTCGCACCCGACAGAGCAACCCGTCGCACACCGGAATGCCCGTCTGCTCAAAAATGCCCTCTGCCAGCAGACGACTCTGATTATATCCCCTGGTACGCAGACGGTCGGGGTGCAAGGGAACCGGTAACAAATAATCCACTCCCTCAAAGAAACTTGTTGGGAGCAGTTCATGCGCCAACATCTCTCCCATCTGCCGGCAGACTTTCTGACGGCCATAGTATTTCATACCGGCCAATATATGGGCTACTTTCCCTCCACGAGCATAATAAAACAAAGCCGATGCCCGCTGTATCGGGAAACGCCCCCAGAAAATCTTTTCCATTTCATTGCCCGGTGTATTTCCTAAATGCGTATGAGGAAGCTGTGACAGACAATCACAACAAAGTGCCTGTTCAGAAACCTGCAATTTCCGTCCACAAGCCATGCAAAGACGGGGGAACAGAAAATCCCGGATGTCAGTCAAAATATTCATCCGGTTCTACCTGATTGACAAAACGACGTACTTCTTCCAGCGTAAAGCCACGACCTACGGCAAAGCGAATCAGCTTCATGCTCCGTTCATAATCATTGGCAGCTTTTATTCCTTTCATTTTCTGCTTCAACATCTTCTTCAGGATTCCGTCGTATTCTTCGGTATCGATTTCCTCCAGTCCGGCACGGATGTCTTCGTCCGACAGGCGTTTCATACGGAGCATCTGTGCAATCTTCATCCGCCCCCACTGATTGAAACGGTACTTGTCGCGCACATAAAACCGGCAGAAACGAGCCGCATCCAAGTAGCGTTCTTTCTGTAAATGGGCCATAATCCGTTCCGTCACTTCTTCCGAAGCCCCCCACTTGCGAATTTTCTCCTCCACGTCCGACGGGCAACGCTCCACCGACGAACAATACACTTCGGCCTTACTTTTTATCTCTGCTTCACTATATTCTTTCATGGTCTGATTGCTTTTATCATCCGGTCGTTTCCCGACAAGTCTTTCCGTAATTCAATCTGGCGGTATCCAAGCTCCTCCAGCATCCGCACAGTCTCGGCCCCGTAAGCACGGTTGATTTCAAAATACAATGCTCCTCCTTCCGAAAGCCAGTCAAGTCCCTTCCGGGCTATCCTCCGGTAGAACCGCAACGGATCCGAATCGGGTACAAACAATGCCAATTCAGGTTCCCAGTCGAGCACATTCGCCTCCATATCCGTCCGCTCGCTTTCCGTAATGTAAGGAGGGTTGCTCACCAGCACGTCTACCTGACATTCAAGAAGTTCCTCTTTCAGAATATCGGCACAGAACAAAGTCACCTTGTCTCCATAACGCTTTACATTCATAGCCGCAATGCGCAAAGCCTCAGCCGACACATCGCATGAAGAAACCACCGCCTCCGGCAACAGCTGCGCCAGCGATACGGGAATGCAGCCGCTTCCGGTGCCAATATCCAGAATACGCACCTGACCAGCCTCCCGAAAATCGGAGACAATCCATTCCACCAGCTCTTCCGTTTCCGGACGAGGAATCAGTACCCCTTGTTCTACATGAAAAGACATTCCACAAAAAGAGGCTTCCTGCAAAATATACTGAAGGGGTTCACGCTGCTTCAAGCGCCGAAGAATATCCTCCAGTTCCTCCCACTCTTTCGTGGAAAAATTCATATCTTTGCCTGTATAAAGTTCAAGAGTAGAGAGATGCAGAATATCTGAAGATATCCACTTTGCCATGGCTGAAGCCTCTTCTTCTGCATAAAAAGGACTCAGCTCTTTTTTGATATGTACATAAACCGGATGCATAGTTGCAAAAGTAACGATAAAAAACGAAGAATATGACGATAGACGAAAAATATATGCGGCGCTGCATACAACTGGCTCGAAACGGTATCTGCCATGCAGCTCCCAACCCCATGGTGGGGGCTGTCATTGTACGCGACGGAAAAATCATCGGTGAAGGTTATCACGTGTGCTGCGGGGAAGGCCATGCCGAAGTGAATGCCATCGCCTCGGTCAAAGATGAAAGTCTGCTGAAGAATGCCACCATTTATGTGAGCTTAGAACCCTGTTCTCACTATGGGAAAACCCCTCCCTGTGCCGACTTAATCATACGGAAAGGGATTCCGAGAGTCGTAGTAGGCTGTGTAGACCCGTTTTCTTTGGTAGCCGGAAGAGGAATCCAGAAATTGCGGGATGCCGGTATTGAAGTGACGGTCGGTGTACTGGAAAAAGAATGCCGGGAACTGATTCGTGCTTTCGTGACATTCAACCTGAAAAAGCGTCCTTACATCACCCTGAAATGGGCACAGTCGGCCGATGGTTTTCTGGACATCCGACGTGAAGACGGAAACGCGGTATGCCTTTCCACTCCTCTCTCCACCTTGGCGGTTCACAAGATGCGGGCCGAACAGAAAGCCATCCTCGTGGGACGACGCACGGCCCTGCTCGACAACCCTTCGCTCACGGTACGCGAATGGTACGGACAGAACCCGCTCCGGCTGGTCATCGACCGACAGCTGACTTTGCCGCCTCACCTGCACCTGTTCGACGGCAGTACTCCTACCCTCGTCTTTACAGAAAAAGAAAAGGCCGCTACCCAGAACCTCACTTACGTGACACTGGATTTCGGCCAGAATATTCTCCCGCAAATCATGCAGGTGCTTTATGAGCAAAAAATACAAACATTACTGGTAGAAGGCGGAAGCCAGACGCTCCAGGCTTTTCTGGAACAAGGGCTATGGGACGAAGCATTCATAGAACATGCCCGCGTGACCTTGCACGACGGCATCCCTGCTCCCCTCCTTCCACAAGAAAGCCGTTTCTTTTTCCGTGACGGCGCACTGATTCAGCACTGCCGCCACGCAGAATAAATTTAGAAACGGCAGCTGATGCCTGCCATGAAATGCAGACCTTCCACCGGATAACCTGCTTCAGTAGCGTATGCCTTATTGAGCAGGTTATTCAGGCGGCCAAACACGTTGATGCGGTTCAGCAACTCATACTCTGCTCCTACAGACAGGTTATTGATGGCAACCGCACGCCCCAAATCACCCATCTTCTGACGACGTTCGTAGTTGTAGTTCAAAAGGGCATGGCAATTCTTAATCACCTTGGCACGCACACTGAAATCGGCCTTCAATTCGGGCTTCAACTGTAACAAGCCTTCGTTTCCTTCCGTCACATTCCAGCTATAATACGTACCGTTTACAGAAAAGTCTACCCAGTCACGGTAGGCATAGCTCACAGAAACACCTCCATAACCGACTTTTCCCTTATCCTGCAGAATACCTGTATAGAACACATTCTGTTTATCCGTATAAAACCCTCCCGGCACGGCAAACAGTTCATTCTTGGTAATCCGGTAACCTCCGTAAAGTTCGAAACCTAATCCGATAACCGGAGAAGCCTTCAAACCGATTTTCGCATCCAGCGGTGTATAGGAAGTACGCATCTGCTGTGCAATTGTCCAGTAAAGTGAGAAATCATTCAACCGGCGGAAGTCATTCAGACGTGTTCCGCCCAACACATTGAGGTAAGCCACATACGTATCGGCAAACGTATATTCCAGTTTAACATCCGGCGCAGCCTTCAGTCCGCTGCCATAAGCCGTCTGCAAATCCACATGGGCACCCACCCGCAACTTCACGGATTCACCCTGATAGGTGTAGTACGGATTCAACTGCAACAGCGTATAATCCTGCTGCGACACATCGTGAATCAGGTTGTCCATCTCCAGACCGACGCCCACCTGCTGTTCCTCATTGATATTTCCAGCCATGAAGCCTTCGGTATGGAAAATATTTTCAGAACCATACGCCATGTAATAATTATCATAGCGCAAGCTGAAGCTACGCAAGCCGGTCTGGAAAGCAAACTGTATAGGCAAGTCCTTGTCGCGGGACACCACTCCTACATACCCTTCACCCAACGTATAACGCTGTGTGGTAGGCCAGTTCTCCACCCCTTCATTCATAGACGGCATATAATTAAATACCTGCGAAGCAAAGGCACCTCCTAATTTCAGCGCCACTTTCCGGAAATCATGCCGGTAGTCCAGCGACACATCCGTACGGTAAAAACGCGATTTCCACTCCTCTCCTTCCATGAAATGCGGAATATCCCCGTTCAGCCCGTACAAAGAAACCATAATTCCCAGACGGTCTTTCGAAGAAATATCCCACAGATAACTTCCTTTCAGGTCCACATTGTTCAGCGTACCGTAAGCCGCACGGACATAGCCCCTGTCGGCTCCCTTCTGAGCCAGTTCTCTGGACATCGCCTCCATAGGAGTAGCTTTCCAGGCTCCCAACGGACGTAAATCCGTCGCATAATTAATGGCCTGTTTCGGAGCCGCCGGCTCCTCCACCTCGGGCATGACATTCACCTTAAAGGCATCCATCACCTCGGGGTTGTACTGATTTTCCACTACCACCGTCCGGTTCAGTGTAGAATCTTTCTCCCCTCCATTCTGCGCACATACCGTAGCTGCGGGCCACAGACCGGCGCAAACCAATATCGTACTTATGTATTTCATCTTACTTTACACTTTTAAGTTTTTCCAGGCGACTTTCAATCATTCCGGCGATGTCATCATCGGCCTGATAATTCTGCTGCAAAGACAACAAATACTGCTTAGCCTCCATCTTGCGGTCTAGCTTCACATACACATCCGACAGCAGGACGAAGCTTCTTGCCAGCCAGTATGCATGCGGTGTACTGACTTCGATGTATTCCAGCACTTCCTTCTCTGCCTTGGCAGTTTCTCCCTCATCGAAGTAGGTCTGTGCCACCAAGTATTTGGCTTCTGCTCCGTACACATTACGCGTATCCTTGGCCAGTTCGGTCAAGTCGGCCAGTGCAGCCATCTTCTGCCCTTCTGCCAACAACGCCTTGGCACGGAAATACAACGCTTCGCTACGTACCTCCGGAGTCAGCTTGCTCTGCTTGAGCAGTGCTGAAGCAGTCGTCACGGTTTCGGCCCGGTCGCCCAACGCACAAGCGCTTCGCAGAGCACCCACTTCAGCCTGCAGACGTTCTTCCTGCACAGCCGAGCGGTCGGCCAAACGCTTGTAGAGGTTCAATGCCTTGGCATATTCCTTCTGGTTGTAAGCCATATCGGCACAAAGCGCCAAAGCCTTTCCTTCGTACTTGCTTCCGGAAAAGCGCAACACTTCTTCCAGACGGGCTGACGCTGCCGCATAATCCTTCTGGTTATAATCAATCAAACCTAAATAATAAGACGCATCCACACTGAAAGCTCCTTGCGGGAACGACTGAAGATAGCGGGTCAGACTGGTCTTCGCTCCGGCAATATCTCCACGCATGTAAGCACGTTCGGCTGCCGTATACGTCAAAGAGTCGCGTTCACTCACATTGAAGGTCGCACCACCAGGCACTGTAGAAGCAAACGCCATATAGTCATCTACCTTATTCAAATCCACATAGATGGACTTCAAGTCACGCTGTGCCAGGCGCGCCTCCGCACTACCCGGATACTTCGTAATAACCTGCTTGTAAGCCGCAATGGCTTCCTCGTAGCGGTCGTTCTGATAATAGAGCAGACCTATTTCATTGGCCGCCTTGCGTGAAAGTTCGCTTTCCGGATAACGCTGCACCAGCAATGAATAGCGCTTGATGGCATTCTCACTATCCTCCATCTGCACAAAGGCACGTCCCTGTTCATACAAGGCATCGTCCAAATAAGCCGACGACGGATAGTCCGTAATCAATTTGTTAAGCACCTGAATCTTTCCGGCATAATCACGCTGCAGTCCTTTCACAATACCCTCCTGGAACAATGAATAATCTCCCAGCGAAGGAGAAGTGATGACAGCCTGCGCATATTGCTGGCGGGCTTCTTCAAAACGGCGCTCATAAAAATAGCAGTCACCGATACGGTTGTACGCGTCGCCTGCTACAGAAGCCTCCTGCGTCCGTCCGTTCTGCACACAGCGGACAAACCAGTCGCGTGCGGAATTATATTGTTTCTGCTTGAACAGACTGTATCCCAAACAGTAAAGAGCCAGTCCGTACTCCTGTGAATTCTTGTCGGTAGCAAACTCCAGATACAGCCGCATGTCATTGGCAGCCTCCGGATAACGCTCCAGACGGTATTTCGATTCTCCACGCCAATAATAGGCATCGGCCTTGGTCTTCTGATTATACTGGCCCAACTGCAAAGAACGGGTAAAATAATCAATGGCATTCCGATAGTCGGCCTGTGCAAACAGCTGTGTTCCCATACGGAAAAGCAGTTTCTGTTTTGCTTCCAGAATACGGGCACTCGGATGCGTGATTTTCTCGATAGAACGCAACGCCACTTCATAGCTGCGGGTGTTCATATACACCTCAACCAGGTAATCGTTAACCTTTTCAGCATACACTGACGACGGATATTCGTTCAGGAAGCGTTCGAACACCGTTACCGACTCGGCAAAAGGAGAATAAGACGTTTCATGAATGCAGAGTGCATAATTGAACAATGCCTGTTCCTGGATACTACGGTCGAAGTCCATGCGCGAAGCCTGCTCGAACGCCATACGTGCCTGATTGCGTTCCTTCAGTTGCAGTCCGGCCAATCCCATGTGCAGGTAAGCATTCTGAGCCAGCGCATCCTGTGCACCGGTAGCCTCACCCAAACGCGACAACGCCTTGGAATAGACTCCCGTATTAAAATAACTCATACCCAGCTTATACATGGCCAGACGGGCAGGCACCTCCTCCGCTTCGTGGTAGCGTTCCAGCGACTGGATGGCAGCCGCATAGTCTTTCTGTCCATAAGCCGCCTCACCGGAGATACGGTTCATCTGAGCCGCATGCTTCTCTTCCGAATACAAGGCCAAATAAGCATCTGCCACTTTACGGGCCTGTGCGTAATTCCCCTTAATCAGGTAAATGTCGGCAATATAATAAGGTGCCAGTTTCTGGAATTTCCGGTCATCCTGCACCTCGCGGAATCCCTGCAAGGCGGTATCATATTTCTGCTGTACGTAATCAATATAAGCCAGGTTGTACACCGCATCGTTATGGAAGTCCTTACTCGTCTCTTTCAACACGGCGAACCAGAAAGCCGCATCCTGCAATTTACCGACTTTCAGGTACGACGTACCCATACGCAGGGCACTGGCATCCCGCTCTTCATCGGATAAAAGAGAAATGTCACAACCTTTCAGCGTAGCAATGGTTTCCATGTATTCCTCTTCCGAAAAATAGCTGGCTCCTATCAGCGCCTGTACCCGATTGCGGTAACGCGACTCCGGATGTGCTTCCAGATAATCCGACAGCACTTCCCGGCAATCCGGCATTTTCAATTCATAGGCCGTGCAAGCCAGCATATAGTCCACTTCATCGGTCCAGGCCTTTTCCCCCGCCTGACGGGTATAGCGCACCAAGGTCTGTCGGGCTGCCGCATAATCCTGACGCAAGAACAGCTCCCGTCCCTCGTTGAACAAACGGTCTGCCCCGGTCAGCGGCTCCACCTGCTGCCCGGAAACCGTCAACGGCAAGGCACAACACAGCCCCGCCATCCATATATATTTCTTATATTTACCCATAATCCCTTTTATTTTTTGTTCCGACAGGTTTCCAAAAAGCGTGCGACTCCCTTACGTACAGAGTCGAGCCCGAAATCATCCGGATTCACTTTGTCCAGCGGCATCCACCATGCATCGGCCACATCGTCCATGGCTTTTATCAGATGGTCATCTTCCACCTGACACAAGAAGAACTGGTCGAGTGTATGTACCAGGAAACCGGAGTACAGATACGTGTTGGGCAAGGAAAACAGATATTTCGCTTCCGTCACCACCAGACCCGTTTCCTCTTTTACCTCGCGTGCCACCCCTTCTTCGCCAGTCTCGAACATATCGATAAATCCGCCCGACAAATCCAGCGTGCCCTTGGCAGGTTCCTTTCCCCGCCGGCAAACCAGCAGTTCTCCTTTCCCGTTCAGGATAAAAGCCACTGTAGCCGCACTTGAGTTAAAATAATACACAAACCCGCAGTCCGCACATTTCTTGGACTTCTCATTATGTATTTCAAAATGAGGAGAACCACATACGGGACAAAACTTAAACAATTCCAATGGATGCATAGTTCTTGAGTTTAATAAATAATAAGTCTTACAAAGATAGTGAAAGGTGAGAGAAGTACGAACGAAAAACATGTTTTTCGATTCTACCTTCCAACTGCATCCTATCTTCAAGGAATCAAAGATAGTCAAATAGGGCCGAACGACTTACACAATTTACCCACAATTTGTTCTTTCACCAAAAATAATCACGTTTTTTTCGGCAAAATAGCATATAGATAAAAAAGTTTTTCTACATTTGCTTACAATATGATAAAAACAAGAACCATTTAGTAGTATGGAGAAAATTGATAAACTTGACAAACAGATTCTGGAAATCATTTCACAGAATGCCAGAATCCCGTTCAAAGATGTAGCCGCAGAGTGTGGCGTATCGCGTGCTGCCATTCATCAACGTGTTCAGCGCCTGATTGACCTTGGCGTAATTATTGGTTCAGGCTACCATGTAAATCCCAAAAGTCTGGGATATAGCACCTGCACATACGTAGGAATCAAGCTGGAAAAAGGCTCTATGTACAAGAGCGTAGTGGCAGAACTGAAGAAGATTCCGGAAATCGTGGAATGCCATTTCACCACTGGTCCGTACACCATGCTGACCAAACTGTATTCTACCGATAACGAGCATCTGATGGATTTGCTGAACTCCAAGATTCAGGAAATTCCGGGTGTAACCGCTACGGAAACCTTGATTTCACTGGAACAGAGCATCAAGAAAGAAATTCCCATCCGTAAAGACGTCGACGAATAATGGAATGGATTGACAGCCTTCATTGGGAAGGAATCCTTATCGGAATCTGCACATTCCTGATTATCGGTCTGTTTCATCCGGTTGTAGTCAAAGCGGAATATTATTGGGGAACGCGCTGCTGGTGGATTTTTCTACTATTGGGCATCGCCGGCCTTATCGGTTCCGTGCTGGTAAGTCAGATTCTGCTGTCGACCCTGTTGGGAGTTTTCTCATTTTCTTCTTTCTGGACCATCAAGGAGGTCTTCGAACAGCGCGAACGCGTACTGAAAGGCTGGTTCCCGATGAATCCGAAACGGAAGAAAGAATATGAACAGTAATTATACTTCAAATAAAAATAGAATCAGAAAGAATATTAGATTTTCTTTCTGATTCTATTTTTATTATATAATTCCTAATCTCAAAACATACATATCTACGACCAACATATTATTGTATAATACTCATCTCCAACGCTTCCCCACTATCAGGAACAAGCACATTTAAAATTTGCATTTCCTTGTCATAACTCCATATTACAGCATCAGCAAATATATTTTCCTGGTCATGTAATTTTTCAGGCTTTACTTTTTTTTGTTTTTTCCCAGCAATCACAACTTTCTGAGGAGATTTTTCTACATAAAATCGGAAAATCATATTCCGCTTAGATGGTAACTGATAGTTACTACCCTCACGTGGGGAAATAGCAATTTCAAACCCTTCAACTGTTGTTTTCACATTAATCGGAGTCTTCAAGAACTCGTCTTTTAAATATCCCAAGTCGGTCCCTTCATCTTCATACAAAAGGAAAGAAGCACTCTGACCTTCTACTGCGGGAAAGACTTCAAATATAACAGGATATTCGGGATGTTCACCAATATAATTCATCACTGGCATAGTAGGAATGATTGATCCTTGCTTTACAAACATTGGGATACATGACAATGGTGCATCCACTGTCAACCACTGTTCTCCCGAGTAAAGCGTCCTTTTATCATTATAGTTCAACCAGTTACCCTCTGGTAAATACAAGTTCTTGGTTTTCGCATTTTTCTTTACGACTGGAGCTATAAGCAATTCTTTACCAAACATAAACTGTGCATCTGTATCAAATGTTTCCACATCATAAGGATATTCAAGAAACATTGGACGCATAATTGGCAATCCTGCATCATGAGCTTCGCGAGCATACGTATAGATATAAGGAATCAATGAATATTTCAATTCTATAGCTTTTTTCACATTCTGTTCTGCTTCTTCCCCAAAAAGCCATGGTTCAACTGCATTGTTACCTTCATGATGAATACGACTTAACGGATTAAAAGCCCCCATCTGTACCCAACGTGTATAAAGTTCAGCCATTGCTGAATAATCTTTAATATCTCCACAATATCCTGATATATCAGTTGTAGTAAAAGGTATCAAGCCTAATCCTGCAGAAAGTAATACAGGAATCTGATTAGCCATCTGCGCCCATCCCTGCGTTACATCGTCACAGTTTCCACTATCACCAGTCCAACCAAAAGTATAACGCTGCAATCCTGCATAAGCAGCACGAGTCATTTGAAATACACGACGATTGGGATTACGTTTCTCAAACTGCTCTTTCACAACTTTGTCCCAAGTTAACCCATACACATTGTGAATCTCACTATGCATTCCTAAATGATGTTTCATCACCAAACGATCCACATCCTCTTCATTACTCCAAGCAGGCTCACCCATATCCGTCCAAAATCCACTGATACCGTCATTTATAGGCTTTTGCTGATACGCTCCCCACCAATCTGCTACCTCAGGCTTTGTAAAATCCACCACACCACAGTTTCCACCCCATGGCCAAGGCATATCATAAGTTTTGCCTGTTGTTGAATCAGTTACAAAATAACCAAGACTATCAGCCTCCTGCCACTGTTTTTTATTAGATTGAGAAATAACAGGATCTTGTGATACTACAACCTTAAAACCTTGTGATTTCAAATCTGCCAGCATCTGTTTAGGATTCTCATAATTACCTTTACGCCATTCAAAATCTTGCAGGTTCTGAGTCCAACCAATATCTTGATAAATAATATCGCAAGGAATACCACGCTTTCTATATCCAGTCGCAATCTCCCGTGTTAAATCCTCACGAGTGAGCATTCCACGACATTGAGCAAATCCCAAAGCCCATTTGGGTGGCATAATTGGCTTTCCTGTCAGTCCTATATAATGCCCCATAATTTCCTTATAGTCCTTGCCAAACATGAAATAATATATCATTTCACCACCTGGAGCTTCAAAACTATAATAATCTCGACTCTCTGTTCCAAACTTAAACTCTGTTTTATAAGTATTATCTAAAAATATACCATAACGATAATTACTCATAAAAAACGGAATACTCTTATATAAAGGATCATCAGCTACACCATAGCAAGGCCGATCACTATTCCACATTTTATATGTTTCCCCTCGTCGATCTAATTTACCGGTTTTTTCTCCCAATCCAAAAAAATGCTCATCACGCCTCAGCATTTTATATTCTACCTTCTTTTCACCTTCACAAGTCCGGCCATCACCATAATCACTAAAAATAAGCTTTTGATATTTATCAAAAACCTGGAGTTTCAAGGGGGATTTATTAACGCGTATTCTCAATACAGGTGTAAAAATCTCATAACAAGACGCTTCCTCATTCACATTGACTACTCCCACATCTTCCAGTTCTTCATTAATAACAGCAAACGAAGAATTTAACCGTTGTAATTTCCCGTTTGGAGAGTACCATATCCGAACTACGGATTGCCCACACAATTTCAATTGAAAAGCTGCACCATTATCCAAATGAAATGTTACTTCACGCCCTTGTTGCGAAAATGACTTACAAACAGGCACTGCAGCTTGCACTACGACTGACACAGCTAGAAACAACCATCCAACAATATATCTAAACATAGGCTTATGATTTATAATTATAATTCTCTAACTTTACAATCTATCCAAGACTCAATTAATTTATATCACATAGAGTAAAGTTCTTCATCCTAAAAAAGAATAAGCACCTCTGTAAATCTAACCTCACAGAGGTGCTAACATCAAAGTTCTAATTAGTTATATCAACCTTTATAATAAATATTATTTTATAGGCGATACAGATAGCTTTTTCAACCCCTTCATTTCGTCTGAAGTTGTAACTTCAAATAGACTTATAGCATATCCACCTGCTTCTACTGTATTTATTTTTAGTTTGTTCTTAGAGTTAACGAGCCCTTTTACAATCTGATATGATTGAGGATTTGACTTATAATCAGTATCTTTTGTATCAGCATATATGGTAGCTATATAATTCTTCCCTTTTTCCAAGAAATCAAGCGAAATAACTGATTGATGATTAGCATCACCTGTAGCACTACCAATAAACCAATTATTCGTTCCTTTTTCTTTTCGAGCCACAGTTACATATTTCCCTGGTTCTGCTTCAAGATAAATACTATTATCCCAATCAACCGGTACATCTTTTATAAATTGAAAAGCATCCATAAAACGCTCATAATTTTCTGGAAGATCTGCAGCCATCTGAAGAGGGCTATACATCGTTACATACAATGCTAATTGGTTTGCCAATGTAGCATTTACGTGTGAGCTATTATTTGGATTTAATTTGGAAATATTCATTTCAAAAATACCTGGTGTATAATCCATCGGCCCTCCTTGAAGTCTCGTAAAAGGCAAGACTGTCGTATGAAATGTTTTACTGCCACCAAAAGCCTGATACTCCGTTCCACGTGCAGATTCATTTCCAATCAGATTAGGATATGTACGACAAAGTCCTGTAGGACGAACTGCTTCGTGAGCATTCACCATTATTTTATGTTTAGCAGCCTCTACAACACAATACAAATAATGATTATTCATCCACTGCCCATAATGGTGTTCACCATAAGGCAAGATATTTCCCACATACCCACTTTTTACGGCTGTATAGCCATATTTATTCATTAACTGATAAGCCTGTTCAAGATGTCTCTCATAATTACGAGATGAACCAGATGTTTCATGATGCATCATCAATCTTATTCCTTTATCATGTGCGTATCTATTCAACTGTTCAATATCAAAATCAGGATAAGGAGTCACAAAATCAAAAACATAATCTTTTTGATTTCCAAACCAATCTTCCCAACCAACATTCCATCCTTCTACCAACAACTGATCGAATCCATGTTTCGCAGCGAAATCAATATACTTCTTCACATTTCTTGTATTAGCAGGATGATTACCATTAGATTTTACTTTCCGATAATCCGTTTCTCCAAGCTTCACGGACGGAATATCATTAGTATAGCTCCATGGCTTCCCTCCAGCAATCATCTCCCACCATACCCCCATATATTTTACAGGCTTAATCCAAGAAGTATCCTCAATTTTACATGGCTCATTCAAATTCAAAATCAAATGAGATGATAAAATATCACATGCATCATCAGAGACCATAACTGTACGCCATGGAGAATGACATGGAGTCTGTAAACGTCCTTTGAAGCCGTCTGCATCAGGAGTAAGCCATGACTCAAATACTAAATTTTTATCATCCAGATTTAAATGCATACATGAATAATCAACCAAAGCTGCTTCATGCAAATTAATATACAACCCCTCATCTGTTTTCATCTGCAATGATGTTTGCACTCCTGTTGGGGAAAATACAGTTTGAGAAGCATTAGAAGTTACCGCATTAGACAATAATGAACGTATTTCTGACAATTTAGATTCTGTATAATCATATTCTTGTGTATCATAATCCCCAGGAATCCACCAAGCCGTATGATCACCAGTCATAGCAAACTGACTATGCTCCTCTTTTATTACAAAATAAACTAAATTTTTTTGCTGGGGAAATTCATAACGAAATCCAACCCCATCATCATATACCCGAAAACGAATATTCATATAACGATCTGTTGATGGCTGCTTCAACTCTGCAAGAAGTTCATTATAATGATTACGTATTTCTTTGACCTCACCCCATACAGGCTGCCAAGTTTCATCAAAAGTAGATGTAGTAGCATTAAGTTGTTCAAAGCCATCCATCAAATTCTTTCCATCACGTAATTCCAGACCTAATCTACTTTCTTTAATTACAGGTTTACCTTTGTAATCTACTTTATAAGTAGGTATCCCATTCTTTAACTGGAAATCAATTGAAACGATTCCATTAGGTGATGTTACCACATCAGCATCAACATTTAATGCTGAAAATAATAATGCAGATATAATTAATTTTAGCTTCATACTGTTTTTTATTCTTATTTATATTCAACAACCAACATGTTCCAATATTTTAATGAAGGCAAAGTAAACTCTAAACGGTTCCCATTTACCTTAAATGCAATTGGGATTACGGCTCCTCCGGCATAATCAGGTGATGCCATCCAAAGACCTTTCACAGAACGTGAAGGACAAATACTAAAGGAAGGGTTTTCAATTGTATTTGGTTCCGGCATAGTTCCATAATCATCACGCCATTCATCACTATCAGCTTGTGATAAATTCAACAAATGAATAACATCCTGATTTTCCAGACTACGCCCTATCGTACATAACTTTCCTTTAACCGGTGGCCAGGATTGCACCTCAAATTTACCGTCAACAGATACAATATCGACATTAGTTGTCAATGAACCACCATCACGCAGCACATTCTGATAAGCAGTCATAAAATCATAATAATGAATTATATCCTTTTTTAAAGCCTCCGTCATTTTCAAATTGTCATTAGGGAAATACTCCTTGCACAACATGTGAGGACCAAGTTCCAAATGCGAACCTCCCAACGCAAACATCACCGCATCGGTCAACAAGACCCCAGGAGTATTAAATTCACCTACATTTTCAGCCAACCAATAGTTCATATAGGCTGCAAATACGGTATTCAACTGATTGCCAGAGTATTCATTATTCTCATCTATAATTGTTTTCAGATGACTAAATTTCGCCTCAGTACGGTCATTATCTTTACCCCATACCTCATTATACAAAAAATCGACCTTTCCTGTTTGGGCTATCTGTTCTGCGCCATAGCGGCTGACAGCATTCATAATCAACCTCTTATCTGGATGTGCCTGCTTCATTGCCTTTATAAATGACGCATAACCTTGTGGCAAATCAACTTCCTTACCATATACATTAAATACGGTTCCTCTGTTTCCCAACTGGTCTATCTGATAACCATCAAAAGCAAAATGATTATATACGTCTGTATTACGTTGTATCAAATAGTCCTGCCATGCCTTATTTCCCGGATCTGTCAAATAAATATTACTTTTCCAACTATCAGGCAATTCATGGCAATCACGCGTTTTTGCCTTATAATCTTTGAAAAGCCCCCAGCTATCTTTCACACCATCCAAATTCGCATCATCCAAAGCACCAAAACAAAGATTATAAAAAATGGACTTCATCCCCAAAGCATGCTGCACCTCAATATACTTTTCCACAGTTTCCGTATATACATCACGATTGGCAATATCCTTATACACAGGCATAATCTGTCCATCACGAGTACTTCCTAAAGGCCAATGATGCTTATTATGCCAGTCTTGGAATTGTACACCATTAATGTGGCAACGGCTCAAATAAGACATCTCATCCTTTATATCTTCATCCGATTTCTGACCAAACTCTGCCACAAATCCATACCTAGGAAATCGTTTCCAATCGCTAGAAGCATCAACCGCAATTGTTCCGTAAATTATTTCCTTATCATCCGATGATGCATAAATATCAACCATATAACCTGTAAAATCTACAGTTGGAAGAGTCCACGTCCATGACGAACCAGCCAAAGGTTGTTCTTCAATTACTTCATCCAAATGACGATAACGAATTTTTGCGTTCGACGGAATGTCACCTAAAATACCAAAACTTACTGTTTCTCCTGGTGCATAACAAGCTTTATCCGTAAATAAAGAAATACCAGTTCCTTCCTCTATTTTAACAGAAACTTCCCCTCCTTCATATTCCAAATTTGCCATTCCTGCTCCGTCATCGTTCTTACATGCAGTAAAAAGGAGAAAAATTCCTGCCAAGTAAATTATTTTTTTCATGATAAACAATTCTAATTTAATCAATTCTTCTGAACTAAGAGTTTTTCTGTAGCTTGATTCAGGGTAATCGTATAGTTTCCCGGATCAGTCACAACCCATTTATTATCTAAGCTTCCATAACCATAATCTGGATTCGTTTTATCAATCCAGTACATATCATATTCACCTGCTTCAAATGTAAGACCATTTTCTACAGCCATAAACCAAGCTCCCATCCAATCAGACTGGTTATCACAGGTAAACTTAATTTCACCTGCTGTCAGATTTCCAGTCCACTGATAAGTATATTCGTCAATCTTTGTCATTGGAGCAGAAGAAGGCAAAGTCCAACCTGCAGGAGTAGCATTACCTATCAAAGAAATTTCCGTATAAGGTTCAAAAGGAGCCATCACCATTTTTTCCTGGCCTGTTGTTATGTCCAAACGAATCTTATAAGCCTTTCCGCATTCTTCTTCTTTCAAAACCCATTTCTGATCTGTACCACCCAATTTTACATTAGTATCCGTATACGGAGCTTTATCTTGAGTTGCCATATACATATTATCCCAACTTCCATCCATGGTTCCAAACTTAAACTCACCATCAGGAGTCCATGTAAATACATCACCATATAAAAATACGAACGGATTCACAGGATCTTGCTTCATCGGTTTAAAAGTCCAATTAGTAAAGCTACCGACAAAATACAAAGTATTAAAAGCTGGAGCCGCTGGAGTACTCTTGACTATATTCAGAGTATTATTCAACAAATCAATCGTAAGCTTATAGGTTCCGGTTTCTGTTACCTGAAATTTCAAGTCATCTACCGTATCATCAACTTTTTGAATAATATTTGTGGTCATACCATCACTTAATATTTGTTCTCCATCAGGAGCACAAACATAAGCAATAGAAGAGAAGTCCATTTGAGTAAAGAACTTAAAATCCTTACCCTCGGTCAATGTTGCAGTAATATTAAAAATACCAGGTTGCTGGTTATCAACCAAACTACACACTCCCATTTGTTCTACATACCATCCACCTTCCGTCGCATCACCACAAATATATAATGTCTCAGAAACCGGTTCATAAGTAGTCACTTTAAAAGAAACAGAAGAATTCTGCTCATAGTCTTCATAACCAACGACCTCTGCAATCACAGTTGCTTCAACTTCCACTGTTTCACCGTATGTCAAACTAATTCCAGCAGCATGCAAATAATCATTTAATTCTCTAACTGTAAAAGCATAAGAAAGTTCCTGATCATTAAATCGCTTATTTAACAATGGTTCTGTTGGTTCAGTACTTCCTTTCTCCCGCAGCTCCAACTTATAATTCAACCGTGCTCCTGTCCCATAATTTGTACCACTAGTCCACTTTAATGTTAGAGCTGTCAAAGCTGCATCATTTTCATTAAGATTAATCACCTCCTTATCAGCAGTCAATGTCAGCACATCATAGCCTTTATTTGTTTCAGTCAAATCCTCTGAACAAGAACTTAACGTAAAAACACAACAAAGCAATACGGATAAATAAAAAAATATATTTTGAACTCTCATAATCTATAAGTTTAAGTTATTAATAACCGGGGTTCTGTACCATCAATGCATTCGCATCCATTTCTACTTGTGGAATAGGTAGTAACATACGGTCTTTAGTTGCATTTACCTTGCCAATAGAATTAAAGAACTTCAAGGCATAATCTCCCCCATCAATACGGATTAAATCAAACCAGCGATGACCTTCGAATGCAAGTTCCATCCGGCGCTCATGAATGATTTTCTCCTTCATTTCCTCCTTATTAGTTGACAGAAAGTCTCCTAATCCGGCGCGACGTCGTACTATATTCAATGGAGTTTGCGCCTGAACCGTTTCACCCAATTCATTCAAAGCCTCCGCCTTCATCAATAATACATCCGCATAACGGTAAGCTATAAAGTTCTGAGGACTTGTCTCTGCATCCTGATATAAATTTAAAGAAATAGGAATAATAAATTTACGCACATTACGCCCAGTCATAAAAGCATAACTTGCCTTATAGGACTTTCCATCAAAATCCGGACATCCTTCATAAAATACGGTAATATCTTTACGTTTATCACCTTCTTCATACGATTCAAAGAATTCATCAGTAGGTTGATTCCACCCATAAGAGCCATAAGTAAATCCAGAGTTACGAGGCCCCATAAATGTTGAACACCAGGATGACTGTCCATCATTTGCCCAAAAACCGCCCGTTCCTGCATTCTCTCCAGAATATTGTATTTCAAAAATAGATTCTGCACTATTCTTATTTTTAATTAAATTCTCATTCCATAAAGAAGCATAATCACAAGCTGCCAAATCATATCCCATCGTAGCGATCTCATCACATAAATCAACAACTGCTTGATAAAATCCTTCTTCGGGTGCTAAAGATGCATAGGTATTACCGTATGAAGCAAGAGTCAAATAAACTTTTGCTAACTGAGTGCAAGCGGCATCCTTAGTAGCACGTCCTAAGTCAGCTGGAGCTAACTCATTTTTTTGAGGTAAGCGTTCTATAGCCTCCTTACAATCTTTTATAATCAGGTCATAGACTTCTGTTACTGTATTACGGGCAATGTCTTTAGGGTCACTAACTTTAGCCGGTTCTGTACGAATAGGAACTCCTCCAAAACAACGAACCAAGATAAAATAATAATGCGCACGTAAAAAATAAGCCTCACCCAAAGAACGGGTCAATATTTCCGGAGAAATATTATCCGCATTAGCTGATAAAGACTGAATGGCTGTATTGCAATTACCAATACCAGTATATCCTCCTCTCCATAATCCAACTGCAAGATTATTACTTGGAGTTGCATAGAAATTAGCAACTTCTTTTGTTTCAACTCCATCAGTACCTGTAGAAGGATCTCCCCCCGCTTCGCTATCACCGGCACAAATATCCATACTCCAGATACGCTGATTATAAAGATTCATAGACTGTAAAGACTGATAACATCCGTTAGTCATAGCTACAGCCAAATCATCGCTCATAGGAATAGTAGTACTAGGAGAATCCTTAGGATACTTTTCCAAAAAATCACTGCAAGAAGAACAAGTCAGCAAAGCAGATGCCAATATTATATAAGTAATATGTTTCATAATAATTGTTTTTTCAGATTAGAAATTAAAGTTGACTCCTAAACTAAGAGTTCGTGAAATAGGATAACGATTATTATCTATCCCATTAATATCTACTTCTGGGTCAAAACCAGAATATCCAGTAATAGTAGCCACATTATCGCAAGAAACAAACAGACGTGCATTCTCCAAGGTTAACTTCTTTATCCATTTTTTGGGGAAATTATATCCTAACGTAATATTCTTTATACGCAAATAAGAGCCGTCCTCAACCCAACGGTCAGAAACACGATTATTCTTAGCTGGGTCATTTAGTACCGCACGAGGCATAACATAACTTGTTCCTTCCCCTGTCCAACGGTTCAAAACTGCCGTAGTCTGGTTCGCAGCCCCAGCCATTCCCTCATTCGTTATATTATTTGCATTAAAAATATCATTTCCACTCACTCCCTGCAAATAAATAGACAAATCAAATCCTTTATAACTCAGGTTATTATTCATTGAGAATATCCACTTAGGAGATGGATTACCGATAACAGTACGGTCATCTTCATTAATTTTTCCATCATTATTCAAATCTTTAAAACGAATATCACCCGGACTAGTTTCCGTACTTTGGAATGCATATGAATTAACTTCCTCCCAATTTTGGAAAATACCATCAGTCACATACCCATAAAAAGTATTTATCGGAAATCCATTAGCCAAACGAATTACATTTTCACCGGCAATCTCATTACGGAACATCGGTATGTTGCTATTTAAATCTACAATCTCATTGGTATTATAAGTCAAATTCAAACTAGTATCCCAGTTAAAATCCCCTCCAACAAAGTTATAAGTATGTAAAGCCAACTCAACACCTTTATTACGGACCTTTCCAGCATTAGTCTGACAACTTGAGACTGTTTCATCAAATCCGGCAGTAATAGGAACTGAAGCTGAAACTAACATATCCTTTGTATTCTTTACATAAGCATCCAAAGATAGGTTTACACGCGAATTAAACAAACTTAAGTCAACTCCGATATTGGCCTGATGAATAGCCTCCCAACGGATATCAGGATTATACAAGCTTGTTGTAGTCAACGCATCGACAACCTCCCCTCCAAAAGCATATTTACGGATATCAAACAATGCTGCAAAATCATAATTACCAATTGAAGCCTGATTACCAGTTACTCCATATCCTGCACGTAATTTTAAATCGGACACGACCTCACTTTGTGGAAACCAAGATTCTTTGGATATACGCCATGCTAATGACACAGAAGGGAATGTACCCCAACGATTATTTTCTCCAAAACGTGAAGAACCATCACGTCGTACAGTTGCCGTAACTAAGTATTTATCATCAAATGAATAGTTGACACGAGCCATATACGAAAGTAAAGCCCATTCGCTCATGGAACCCGTCAAGCTTGTTATTTCCTTCGCATTGGTCAACTGACTAAATTCATTAAATAAAAAGCCAGATACATTACCATTCATGTAATTATATTTATTCCACTGTGCAGAACTACCTACCATAGCATCTAAATGGTGCTTTCCAAAATCTTTATTAAAAGTAAAATAGTTATCCCACAAGTAAGTAAAAGATTTATCACTACTTTGGTACTTACTTGTTTCACCAGCTTCTCCAGAAGCAGTCCAGTCATACTTTGGATATAGGTCCTCATTAAACCAAAATTTAGCATCATAGCCAAATGTTGACTTAAATTGCAACCAGTCACAAAACTTTATTTCTGCTGAAATATTAGCCAAGAAATTATATCCATCCGTCCGCTTGCTATCATTGTATATAGGCCCAATAGGATTACGCATCGTTCCGTACCAGTTAGCCTGTGAACGATTGTCGTAGTCCGGATAACCAGGATAGCTCCAGTCACCCTCATCTGTTTTAACTGGCTGTGTAGGAAGTGCCTTCATTGCACCTGCCACATCATAGCTTCCTGAAGTTTTAGTATCAGTAGAAAATGTCAGGTTATTTGAGAACTTCAACCAATTCAAAACCTGAGAGTCCGTGTTGGCTTGAAACGTAAAACGGCGATATTTAACGCTCTCTACCACACCTTTTTGCTCTAAAAATCCACCAGAAACATAATAATGAGACTTTTCATTCCCTCCAGAGTAACTAACTGTATAATTTTGTGATAGTCCTGTACGGAACATTTCATCAAGCCAATCAGTACTTGAAGTCAATGAAGAAGGATCTGCCCACAAAGGATTTGTTGTTTGCCCAGCCGCAGAAAGCATATCATTGCTATAAGCTGCATACTGGCTCGCATTCAACATCTCTGGTTGATTCGTAACATTCTGTACAGCCCAATTAGCACTGAAAGAAAGCTTACCTTTCCCACTTTCTCCCTTTCTCGTAGTAACCATTACTACACCATTAGCACCGCGAGAACCATAAATAGCTGTGGCAGAAGCATCTTTTAGAACATCAACACGCTCGACATCTGCCATATTGATAGAATTAAGTCCTAAATCTGTAGGTACTCCATCAATTACTATCAACGGATTACTATCATTGATAGAACCAATACCACGTACTCGAATAGTAACATTATCTCCGGGCTTACCACTATCTATAATCTGCAATCCTGCAACTTTACCTTGCAGTGCCTGACCTACGTTAGATATTGGAGAGTTCTTCATATCCTTCGCTCCGACAGAACCTACTGCTCCTGTCAGGTCACTCTTTTTCATCGTACCATATCCCACAACAACTACCTCGTCCAATAGTTCCGTGTCATCTTTCAAAGTAATAACAAGCGGCTGGTTACCTGTCACTGTTACATTCTGACTTGCGTATCCTATATAAGAAATCACCAAAACCGATCCTTTAGGAATACTTAAAGAGAATTTTCCATCAATATCCGTTATAGAACCATTCGACGTTCCTTCCTGGATAACATTTGCCCCAATAACAGGTTCTCCTGTAACATCCTTTACAGTACCTGTTACCGTAAGATTCTGACCAAATACACTCGCTGTAATAAATAGCCCTCCTAAAAGAGAAAGCGCTCGCTTCTTTTGTAGAAACCTTGAAGTGTTGTTTTGCATAAATTAGACTTTTAATTAATAAATTAGATGTAATATTACTACATCTTTTTCCAACAATGCAAAAGTATTATGCTAATATAAAAGCTTCAAGGCAACCAAGTATAAAAGTAGTAACTTAAGATACTCAAATAATCATAACATTCTAATTATTATAATATTAGAGAATGATTCCAATGTCAAAAAAGTAGTAATCCAATAAATGAAAAGCAAGACGCTACTGCTCTAAACTACCAATTTGCATGACATATTTTTCAAATTCATCCCGATTGCAAGCCGCCTTATTCCGTGCCTTAGTTCGATAATTATAAATGGTAGTAACCGAATAACGAAGGAACTGAGCTATTTTTACACTATCTGTAATACCTAACCGAATCAATGCAAAAATACGCAACTCTGTATTAAGCCGTTCATTCGGCTTTAAATGAACTTTTTCACTTTCAATTAATAGTTTATTAAAATCATCAACAAAAGTCGGAAACAACAACAAAAAGGTATCATCAAAACTCGCATAAAAATCTTTTAATTCTTTATCAACCAGTCGAGAAGACTTCAACTGATGATACAATTCCTCAACCTTTCCAACCGCAGCTAACTTAGCTAAACTTTTACGGTATTCATCCAACTTCTCAATATACGTTGAGCATTGATCAAGATAACGTCCTATGTAAATCTCCTTTAAATAAGTATTCTCACTCAATGCGTGATTCAACTCCTTCAACTTAGCATTTGACAGGCACAAGTCATTGTTTAAATCCTGTAGTTTCCGGTTCGCATCTATTACTTGACGTCGTGCTACCGCCAGACGTTTCATCTGGTAATACATATAATAAACTCCTCCCAATAAAATAAATGACAAGATACAAATACAAATAAACATTATTTGTAACTTATGCTGCCGCCTTGCTTTTTCTAAATGATAAGCCTCATTTATCACCGGAAATATTTTCAAGGTTTCTATAATCCGTAAACGGGCATTACACATAGCTGCATCTTCCATACAAAGTTTCAAATAAGAATAAGCACGATCGAGGTCTCCCTCTTGATAAAGTAACACAGCCAGTTCTCTCAAGGAAGCATATTCTCTAACTCCCGATTTCATATCAGCTATAGCAGAAAGCAACAAACAGCGTTTCTGGTTCTCTTTATCTCCAATTAAAGAATAAGAGTTTGATAATGTATAATAAAGTATAGCCTCATCATGAACTTCCATTTTATGTTTATTAGTATAATCTTCAAGCATTGCAATAGCTTCCTTACATTGACCATGAACATTATAACGATCAGCCTTAACAATTTGATAAGTAACAGACTCCTGATTATTTACCAGCAAAATAGAATCTCTATAAGAATCCGTTAATCTATTATATTGGCCTTTTTGGGCAACAGAAACCGTATAATCAGCCATATTCCCATAAACAGTACGATAAACATGATAATAATAAGGTCGCAAATAATCAGGCAACCGTTCCCGATTAACCTTTTTCATCAAATCCAGAGATTCTTTAAACATACCAGCAACTCCAGAAATCTCCGCCATATTCATTAAAGCATTTATCTGGTAATCCTCATTCTGGATACGTTGAGCAACTTCATAAATAGCACGAGCCACATGCAATGAAGAGTCAGCATTAAAAGAAGAATATCCAGAATATAACTCTCCTAATATATGATAACGTTGTTCATTAGTTTCTGAATTATCTAACATTTTATTCAAACGCTCCAAGTATTCCAAACGCTTCTTTATATACAAAGGACGTTCTTTAATTGCTTTATCAAGCTCTGATAACAACATAGGCATCTCATCTGCCATAGAAACAATAGCAAAAAAAAGCAGAAACAACGAAATCAAGAATTTCTTCATTCTAGATACAATAACTATAAGTTAAACCAAATTCAAATCTATCGTATGAACACAAAATTAATCAATTAAATGAAACAATAAATATTTCTTTCTCAAATTATAACTGATTTGAATATACCATAAAAAATTTATTTCAATGCTCCAGCCGCCTTCTGTCCATAATAAGATAAATTACTGAAATATAGGTCATCGATTACATACTGGTAAGTCAGATTCTGCTGTCGACCCTGTTGGGAGTTTTCTCATTCTCTTCTTTCTGGACCATCAAGGAGGTCTTCGAACAGCGCGAACGCGTACTGAAAGGCTGGTTCCCTATGAATCCGAAGCGAAAGAAGGAATATGAACAGTAAATCATAAAATATTTGAATATCAGAAGGGGTACCTTAACGGTATCCCTTTTTGCATGCCCTTTATCAGACCATACCTCTCCTCTATCTCAGAAAATAGCGGAATGTCTTGAAGTTAATGATTTTTCTTCCAAGAATCTTTTACGTTTCCCTTATGGAAAACATACAGTTCCCTGCCGTGAACCGTACGGTTCCCACAGCGGAACCATACGGTTTCGGGGTGAGAAACATAAAAAAATGCCTGAAGTTTCCGAGAAAACATTCAGGCACTATATAAAACAGATTCTTTATTCTTTTACATCCTCTTCGGGCGCATACTCCTGCAACGTCAATTCTCCTCGCAGCACTCCCAAGGCATTCATGGCCAATGCCCCCATTTCATCCTCACCGGGAATTACCACAATCGGAACCAGGCCTTCCAGCCATTCACGCAACCCCTGGATGCAATAGTCATTGAAAGCGATACCTCCAGTCAGAATCACAGCATCAGTCTGTCCGTGAAGCGCGATGTGCATGGCACCAACCTGCTTGGCTACCGTATAAAGCATGGCATCCAGCACCAGCTTGTGCTTTTCGGCTCCGGCATGTGCCCAACGGATAATACTCTGCACATCAGTGGTACCCAAATGAGCTACCAGACCTCCCCGACCGTTTATCATCTTACGGATTTCGGCATAGGTATATTTCCCGCTGAAACACATATCCACCAACTGCCGGGCCGGCAACGTTCCTGCCCGCTCCGGACTGAAAGGCCCCTCTCCATTCAAAGCGTTATTGACATCGACCACCTTTCCATAATGATGGGCACTGACCGAGATGCCTCCTCCCAAATGGGCTACAATCAGATTTAGTTCTTCATACTTTCGTCCGATACGAGCTGCATAACTGCGGGAAACAGCCCGGCTGTTCAGTGCATGGAAAATAGAGATGCGCGGCAGTTCCGGAATACCGGAGATACGAGCCAAATCGCGCAACTCATCAGTCACTACCGGATCGGCCAAATAAGAAGGACAACCGGCACAATGCGCAATCTCATCGGCAATCCAGGCCGCCAGATTCGATGCGTGTTCCATATCGGCATACCATAAATCATGCTTGATTCGCTCGTTAATCTGATACACTCCACCAGGAGTAGGTTTCAACAAGCCTCCACGGGCAATCACGGCATCAAAGGCAAGCGGAATGCCAGCCTTTTCCAGCGTATCGTGCACGCACCTGCGACGGTACTCATATTGTTCATTGATATGGTGAAAGTCGGCTAACTCCTTGGAAGGATGCGCAATGCTTTCACGCCAGATGGGATTCTCATTCTCGTAGACTGCCAGCTTCGTAGAAGTGGAGCCCGGGTTGATGACAAGTATTTTCATAAGGTCTAGTTTTATTCTTTTCGTGTCCCTGCCAGACATGCCAGTACCAGACTGTAGTATTTGGAGTTTCCGGAGTCACTCCGCGAAGGCACTACTACCGGTGCGATGGTACCGGTCAGCATACCTGCCATATTCGCATCGCCAAACAGAGACAGGGTTTTGTAAAACGTATTGCCCGATTCTATATTAGGGAAAATCAGAATATCTGCATTGCCTACCACTGGAGAGGAAAGTCCTTTTATCTCCCCGCTATGCTTGTCGCAGGCGGTCTTGGCATCCATCGGCCCGTCGATAAAAACTTTTCCGAAACGGCCTTCTTGCGCTTCTTTTTTCAGTTCCACGTAGCTCAGGGTATGAGGAAATTTCTCGTTGATTTTCTCCGTGCAGTGTATCAGTGCCACCCGAGGTTCTTCGCATCCCAACGTACGACACAAAGCCAGGTCGTTGGCGATCATTGAACGGTATTGTTCCAAAGTAGGACGAGGAATTACTGCCGCATCCGAAAAAAACAGCAGTTTATGATACAAAGGTACCTGCGCCACGGCCACATGGCTCAGCACCCCTCCTTCGGGTAACAGCCCCTCTCCTTTTTTCAGGACCGCACGCAGCAGGTTGTCGGTATTGATAAGTCCCTTCATCAGGACTTCCGCCTCACCCGTACGTACCAGTTGCACAGCCAGCGCAGCCGCTTCATCCGGTGTTCCAGCTTCGTAAATGCGTACAAAGTCGGGAGAAGCCGCCCGCAAGTCGAGCGCTTCTTTCAAGTGAGCAGAATCTGTGACCAGCAAATATTCAGCAATCTCCTCTCTCAAGCTACGGATAATGACATATTCCGTGTGCGGATCGTTCGGGCAGACCACCGCCACTTTCCGTCGTATACCGCGCGAACGCAGGCAGTTGACCATCTGAGAAAGGGTTCGAATCAGTTCCATATCATTAGATTTTAAACAAATATGAGAAAATAATTTGAATAAATATCTATTTGGGATGCTAATTAATGCTATAGGATATTATTCATCATATAGAATTTTACTACTAATTTGTAATACTTAAAAAAGTATCAAATCTAAATAATTATATAAATCACAGACAATGAGATGAATATCAAAAAAGCCCTATCATACTCCATTTAAGAGTAATGATAGGGCTTTTTATTGCAAATACATCGCCTATATTCAAATGGTAAATTCCTTTCAGGACCTAATTTATAACAACAGAAAGCTGATTGCCTTGCAATTAAGTATGTAACAGCAATCCATTGACCATATAATTTATACCTTAAAACAGTTCTTTCAATTTTATTTGTTGAAAAACAAGATGCGCTCCACTCCCCTCATATATAATCCCCAAAGTATTCTCATCAATAGATGTAATACACGAATAACCAGCTCCTCCCCACTCATCTACCATCACCCAATATTTTTCTGGCCAAGTTTTTCCATCATCAAAACTAAATTTCAAGGTCAACTTTTCACGGGCATTATATGAATTAGGATTAAAAAAGACCAATAAGGATTTCAATCTTCCTTGCTCATCTGAATAAACATGCTTATGAATAGATGCCATGCAAGTCGGCTCAATAAGAGCATTATAAGAACTAGTATGTTCCCTCCAAGTTTTTCCCAAATCCGAAGTTACGCAGACACGTCGCCCATTAGGAGATTTAACACCTCGATTTCGATTATCACGCATATTCAACATAATATCACCATTATCTAACTGTACTGCCATACACTCTGTTGTATTAGAATAAGCAGGAGCACTAGCAATCCAAGTTTTTCCTCCATCTTTACTATAAGTAATATTTGAAAAAGGTATTCCATTTTCATCGCGGCCTTGTGTCGGAAAAACCAAAGTACCATCAACTAATGTAATCCCATGTCCAGGAGCTGGTGCATAAAGCCACCACTCTTTTTTCTTCGTCAATGAAGTTATATTGATTGGGGCACTCCAAGTTTTACCATCATCCTCACTTTTTATAATCAAAAATTGAGCAGTCTCTTTTACTCCAAAACCAGGCTGAGACCCTTTAGATATCCACTGATGAATCCATCTTGTGCTATCTTGTGTAAGTCCTTCCACCCATTTACCACTCACAGCATCCAATACTCCATGCATCCATAATCCTGCAATATAGATTGTCCCCGTATTTTTATCACACAATATACACGCATCACTCACACCATTATATTTTTCAGGCAAATTACCCCACTCTTTCATATCAAGTACACGTTGCATCGGCTGCCACGATTGTCCTCCATCCTCACTTCGATTTAAAGCTATATCAATATCACCTTGCAAATCACGTCCAGAATCCCAACGAGCATCATATATTGCCATTAGTGTTCCCTTAGTTGAAGTAATTAATCCTGGAATCCTACTTGTATTCACTCCATCTTGCTTTGCTTTTCGTAGTGGAATTCCTACCCGCAGACCTTCTGCAAAAGTTTTTCCCAAGTAATAAACCTTATTATTAAATGACATTTCTGTACAATTAAAGTTTATCCTTGAAGACAACGATACACAACGCTTTACTTTCACAGAAAAAGCCCAATAACATGTATCTGAATGGATTGGTATATTGATTCTTAAATACCCGTTCTCACTTATAACATCTGATATAGCAAACAGTTTATTCTTATTAATGATCCCTTTTGAATTACACTCATATAATGCCAATGATTCTAATTCATTTAAACAAGTTGTCCCCGAAAAAGAATAAGATAAACCTGTTAAGCGCTGATTTGCGCTCAACTCTTTCTTTATTACCCGTACATATCCTACATGATTAATAGACTCACCTGCAAGTACTGGTAAAACTGCACGAGAAAATTTAATCTCTAAATCTGCAGCATATAGTATTCCTACTTGCAATAAAATAAATAACAATACGCCACATTTCGTCATAATAATCCTAATTTAAAGTTCCAAACCCTATATTTACTTCAACATATTATCCGTTTCATCCAATTTGAAACGTACTTCTACAATAGAGTGTAACTTTTTACCTGGCTTATACTTCACATAAGTTATAGCAACAATTGTACCATCTGGCAAGACCTCTAACCCTGGATATCCACAATCAGAACCAGCATAGCTATGAAGTAGCTTAATCCTATATTGTCCTGAAGTACCCTCAATTAAGTCTTTATATGTTCCAACCCATGCAACAAAGTGTCCTTTGGTAGGACTATCAGGAGCCATATCACGAAAAGCAATTAGAAGTCTGCCATCTTTCAAATATCGTGCGACATGCCTATCACCTGTTACTCCCCATGGAGTCTCACGCATTGCACTCCATGTTTTCCCTTCATCATTGGAGAACATCATTAAAGAATTTCCTACACGATTATTCTCACGGGCAATACAAACCAATTGCTTTTTATCTGGTGAATAAAAAACACATGGTTCACAAGGGGAACGGCCTTCAACTTCTGCTATTTTTACAGATGGAGTCCAATTCAATCCACCATCATGAGAAATAGCACTCCATAAAGTCAAAGGTGCACGATCCTGATCGTTCCAGCCACGGTGATAAACTCCTAAATAGTCATTATTACTTAATTTCACAATACTAGAAAAAGCCATTACACAAGGCTTCTTCAGACTCTGTATCTCCGACCAAGTCTGTCCGTTATCCTCACTATAACTGTATCCCATCAGCGGTTCCTGACAAAATACATATAAGCGTTCTTTTCCTTGTTTATCAGATAACCGATAAATACTTGGACAGTTCCGCATTACATTCCAATGCTCAGGTGCCCTGTCTGTATGCCAAGTAAGTCCTCCGTCATTACTTTTTGCAATAAAAGCAGCTTTTCCCCCATGACCTAAAGACCAAGTACATAAAATCGTTTTTCCATCATCCATAAGTACAGTTGTAGGATGACCATTATATATAGCTTCTGTTCCCTCCGCTATAACTATCTGTTTTTCTACATGAGAAGACAAATCCACCCACGGCATATTACATTTTTGAGCACTAGTACTTCCTATAAAAAGTACAGAAAAAATAAAGACTATCAAATTTTTCATAATCAACAAAAATATTTTTGCAAGCGGTACCCTAATAAGATAAGGTACCGCTTGTCCCTTATCGTTCTACATTACTCTCATATCCTTCAGTTTGAACTAACTTTTCATTTAGTACCATATCATTATAATTAATTGGTAAGTACAATGGGTAACCTGGTTTATCAGTCAAATTAGGAACTTCTTCATAAATATTAATTGTACCTCCAAAATGAAAACGTACTAAATCAAACCATCGTTTCTCTTCCAAAAACAATTCACGAAAACGCTCATCACATAATTCTCTTTCGATAGAAAGCTTATCCTTTGGTCCTTCATAATCAGAAAGTCCAGCTCTATGACGAATTTCATTTAAATCAGTAAGCGCCTCATCTATATTATTTAAAGCAGCATTCGCTTCAGCCCGTAATAATACCAAATCGCCCCAACGATAAGCTATCAAATCATCATCAAAAAATAAATCATCTGGATATTGCTTACCTCTAAACTTATTCTGCTGGGTCAATATAATATTACCATCAGCATCTACCAAATCAATCATGGCAACAGCATAGCGTTTATCAGCCGGATTCTTAAGATACGTCGCCCTCAACTTTTCACTTGGAGCATATACATGTCGGCTCTGATTAGGTGAGGTTGCTGCGTCAGCCAAATTAACCGCCATAGAAAGATTATCTGTACGCGAAGTTACATTACTAGCTATATACAAATTCCCAACTTCATACCTTTCAAAGTAGAATGAAAAAATAATTTCGTTATTTTTCTTATTATCATTTCGGAAAACATCTGCATATTCAGGCAATAATCTTACTCCACTTGATTCCACCATATTAATATCCTCAATAGCTTTGTTTAAATCAGTTTCTCCTCCTCCCAATACTTTAGCTTTCCACATTAACACATCGGCTCTTAATGCATAAACAGCCGGCTTAGAAGCATAATTTTTATCTCTATAACCATCTTCAGGAAATAAAGATAAGGCATTGGAAAGATCTTCTAAGATTAAATTGACAACCTCTTGCTTTGAAGAACGAGGAGTCGGTGTAATATCATCAGAAAGAACAGGGTCTTTCACTATGGGTACTTCTCCCCAGGATCTAAGCAGCAGAAAATAAGTATAAGCTCTCAAAAAATGGCATTGAGCCTTTATCCGATTCTTCTCAGCTTCATCACTTATGCCCAATCCTTCAATCTTATAAAACAGAAGATTAGTATGATGTATAATACTATAAGCCTTCATATAAGAAGGTGCATTACTTTCTAACAATTGCTGAGACCAAGCTACAGAGACGGGGCCTATTTCACCTGCTTTAAAAGAATCCCCCCTATCTTCACCGTAATATGAAGTATTATATAGCTCTCTCACTTTATTATAAATACCAATTAAATATGCCTCAGCATCACTTGAATTATTCCAAAAGGAATCAGAAGTAATTGTAGAAACAGGATTGACATCCAGCACATCGCAACTACCAAAGCTTAAACAACATGTAATTCCTAATATAATAAACTTTTTCATATGTAATACAAATTAAAAGGTTAATCTTACGCCAAAATTGACCTGCAACGGAATAAAATATTCACCAGTTTCTTGTCCATCATATTGCTCAGGATTTAAGCCGTCAAAAGCTGTTATATAACCTAAATTATGAACACCTGCACTCAAAGAAATACTATTAACCCCTAATTTTGTGCATACTTTTTTAGGCATATCATATCCTAATGTTATTTCTCTAAAGCATAAATAATCTCCTTTACTATAATAAGCACTATTGTCTGCGTTTCCATTACTGTTCATTCCCGCATAAGCAATAGTACGCATATGATTACGATAACCATTATCCCAATCAGAAGCATTATCATAACGAGGATATTTACAGGTAGCAGCATCCCCCGGATTCCACCAAATATTCCCATTAATAACATCTGTTGTCGTAATAATAGCATTACGAGCATTTGCATTTGCACGTGCACGCCAAATATTGGCAATAGAATGTCCTAACGCATAATCTACGACAAATCGGAAAGAAAAATTCTTGTAGGTCAATGCATTAATCAATGCGCCTTTCTTATCAGGATTTGCCCATCCTATAAAAGCAATATCTCTATCATCAATGATTCCATTATTATCCAAATCTGCCCACTTAGCATCACCGGCTACCTTATTTTTACCTAACTTGGAGCCTGAAACCTTTGTATCCTCCGGGGCCTGAGCAGCCTCTTCATCTGTATCATATACACCCTGATAAATATATCCCCAACGGCCACCAATTCTTTCACCTTCGGCCAAGCCACCAGCTTCAATATAAGTACCAGACTGACTATCCCATATCAGACCTCCTTGTACGCGATTTTTATCACGTCCATTATCAGGTAATTTCTTCATATAAGTTCTATTCATAGCAAATGTTCCCGTAATTTCCCACCCTATAGGAGAGGAAGGTGACAAAGGATGGGCGGTTATGGACAACTCTACTCCCTTATTTTGCACTGTTCCTAAATTAGCCTTAATAGAAGCAAAACCAGTTTCAGCAGGTAAAGCTTTATCATACAAACGATCTGTAGTCAATTTATTATATCCTGTAAAAGAAACTTCTAATCTATTATCAAAGAAAGCAGCATCAAAGCCAAGATCAATATTAGATGTAGTTTCCCACACTAATGCATTATTAGCTAATACACTATTTAAGACCCCAGGATTTCCCCCATAAAGGAATGTTTTATATTCTCCTTGAGTATTTGAGTAAGACAGTTTATTATTACCAGTTTCTCCCCAACTAACTCGTAATTTCAACCGATTCACAAAATTTTTGGGGAACCAATCTTCATAATGCATATTCCAACCCATTGATACAGCAGGGAATAAAGCATATTTATGATCTTCCGAGAATTGTGATGCACCATCATATCGTAAAGAAGCGGATAATAAATAACGACGTTTCATTAGTGTCCACTAAAAATTAGAGGACGAGTTAAAAATTATAATCACTAAAT
>ERZ791899.613-NODE-613-length-42785-cov-6.736672_pt1 | contig 42785 bp, 45 predicted proteins | sample MGYA00510151_ERZ791899 | MGnify/ENA primary metagenome ERZ791899 (study PRJEB30046, sample SAMN00792118) | human gut metagenome | study: EMG produced TPA metagenomics assembly of the A metagenome-wide association study of gut microbiota in type 2...
CGTTTAATTATAAGTCTATATATGTAGTGAATCCTGAAAAAGTATTGACTAATGATGATTCAATTAGGCAAGATAGTGTAATATGTTCTCGTATTGAGATATTGAAAGACTTGGAAAATAAAGGAATTTTGTTAACGCCAGGTGAATATACTTCCCATATTTCTAGTTACTATAGTACTTTAGTTGCTTTTCTTATTGGATTGTTTGTTCTATTTACAATAGGTAGTATTTTTAGTATTAAAATAACCTCAAAAAAAGAAATTGAAGAAATTAGAGAAGAACTTGATAACAAGGAAAGTAAAATAAAGGATAATCTTAAAAAAGATATTCGTGAGTCCTTAAGTGAATTATTAAGAGATTCTATTTCTTTTAAAGAAAGCGTTATCAGTGCTATTTATGGTCGCATCGAAGATGATCTTATTACTCGATCCGATAAAGAAAATATTGATAAGAAGTTGAGTAAAGTAGAAGAAGATATAATTTTTTTATTTGAGTCTTTAGATGGGATTTCAGAAAAAGAATCATCTAAAGAAGAAATAGAATAAAGCTAAATATTATGGGAGTAAAAGGAAACCGAAAAAAAAATAATAGCTCTACGAAGTATCAGGAACCTGATTTGCTCGTAGGAGTTGATGATATATTAAAATCTGCACAAGAAAAAGGGTTATATACAGGTAAATCTTTAAATATTGAAGATGTAGTCAATTCTTTTGAAGATATTCAAGTAGTATATGAATCTATGGATGCAAACCAATCAGGCTCTTTAAGTAACATAGATGGTAAATGGATTGTTTGTATTAACAAAAATCACAACAACAAGAGACAAAGATTTACTCTTGCTCATGAATTGGGACATTACATTCTGCATAAAGAGAAAAGTGTTGAATTCGTTGATACAACTTTCTTTAGAAGCGATGAGATGGATTCGATTGAATATCATGCGAATGAATTTGCAGCAAGACTATTGATGCCCGAAAATACTGTTAGGAATCTAATAGAAGAAGAACGCATAAAAAACATAGGTGTGTTAGCTGAGCAGTTTGGGGTATCATCTGCTGCAATGAAATATAGAGTATTATCATTAGGATATAAAATGAAAGATAATGGATAGAAAATATACAGTGATAATTAAGACAGGTGAGGCGGAGATTAGGGCTCTTGAAAACACAAGTAGTAATCTCTTGCAATATATACTTCCAGTAATAGAGATAACTAGAGGTCGAAAAATAACAAAAAACGAAATAGAGACATATCCTTTTGATAAACGTCTATTGAAATTAAAAAAAGTATTTCAAGGTCAGACTGTATGTTTAGATCTGACATCTGATGATTCATTATCTTCAGACGAAATTAGCTATTTATATGATCCTACAAATGGATATCAGAATTGGATTAATTTTCTACTTCAAATTAAAAGTGAGAATATTTTCGAAGAAATTATTCCAACTCTCATTTTAAATTTGAATGATGATGATTTTGAAGCGAATCTTCTTCTCCAAGTACAAAATCTAAAAATGTATTTTAATTCTATTTTATATCGCAATGATATTTCAGATGAAAATTGTTATGATGATTTTGAATTAATAAAACAGGAGTTGGTTGATATTAATTTCTATGTTCTATTAGATTGTGGATATACACCGCAAGCTTCATACAGAAATGTTGCTTTGAAGTGTATTGCGAGAATAAAAAACCTATATTCAATCTTAGATGATAGAATTAATTATATAGTTTGCTCGACTTCATTTCCAAATAATGTTCGAGACTTAGGTGATGTTGATAGTGACACATTCAGTATTTCGGAAATAGATATATATAATTTAATATCTGAACAGTATTCTAATATTATTTACGGAGATTATGCTTCTATCAATCCTGTCAGAAACGATACCATCACAATGGCAAGAGGATGGATACCTAGAATTGATACTCCGTTAGAAAAAAGTATTTTTTATTATAAACAACGTCGTCCCAAAGGTGTCTCCGCTTATGCTTCTACTTATATTCAAGTAGCTCAACAAACAGTAAGAGACCCTAGATTTCCTGAGGCTATTGAGGATAACTGGGGAGTTGAGCAAATTAAATCATGTGCAAAAGGGGGAGCTCCTTCATCATCTCCTTCTTTTTGGATATCTGTGCGTATGAATATCTATATTGAACAACAGATTAAAAGAATATATTCTTATTGAATCTCAATATTGGAAGACAATAAAGGTATATCATCAATATGGGTTTCTACACCTCTATCGGCTAAGAATAGTAGATATTTATCTTTTATTTTAAACGAGAAGTACTCTCTTAGAAGTCGTTTTGTATTAGTTATGCTTATTTTTGATGCATATTTTCTAACTTCATCTGAGTTGAGTTTAGCTTTTATATGTAATGATTGTTTCAAATACCGAGCATTCATTGTATATAGCATATCCATTTTACTTTGTTCTACCAGTTTTTTGGGTACTTTTATTTTCTTTATGCTATTATTGTCAATAATGAAAATCCCTATATCGCTTGGAATAGAATCCACAAGTTTGCTAAGATGAACACTTGTTGTACAAATGATTATATAATCAAATATTTTCCGACATTCACTAATTTGCTCTTGTAATCTTCTTAAATCATCATTATCTCCTTTGATTTCAATAGCAATTAGTTTCTCTTTTTTTATTATAAGCAAATCAACGACTTTTCTTTTTATCCCGTACATAACTTCGTTGCCGATAAGAATATCATCGGATTGTTGAATAAAGAAGTCAATAATTCTTCCTTTTATATATTCTGCAGAGGTTTGATGTTTTACACTTATTGATTCCATTTTGCAAAGATAAGATTTTTTAGGTAGAGGTTTATTGGGTTTAGTACTATTATTAGAAATAAGAACATACATTTTAAAGTTTGGGATGGCGCTTGCTATTTTGTCTTTCGGATTACCTTCTTAAGTTCAATATGTATCTTCAAAATCTGCATTGTTTCTAATCATCTTTTTATCCCTTTTTTCTTGCGTTTCCGTACTTGGAATTCCTCTGTCAATGCTGTACTATTACTATCTCCCAATGAGAAGATAGACAATAGAGAATCACCACTACTATTATTTTGCTGATTATTAGAGTACTTGTTATCTTGTTTGCTATCAAGAATGCAAGAAATCATGTTTTCTTTTTCACGGGATTGGAATATTTCTTTTTTCTTTTCGCCAGTATAGTCTTGATTCTGTAGTTCAATTTGCTCAGAGATAGAACCGTTCTTCATAGTGTTCCAATACTCAAACGATTCCGATAATTGGCGGTCATAGCTAAACAGTTTATCAAAGCCCTGTTCCGCTTTCTGGAACAGGTTTACACGGTCAAAGCCACCTTTGATTGCTCCGTTCTTGGTGTTTTTGTGGTTAGTAAGCGGAGATAGCTTCTTCTTACCCGCTTGGTCTTTACGGCTGACAATCAAATGGCAGTGCATATTTAGTTCGTTGTCGGAACGGCTACGGTCGAAATGTATCTTACCGTAAAACTTTATATCTGCTTCGGATAGCCCTTTGTTAAAGTTCTTGGCATATTCAGGGATAAAGATCTCTCGTATATACCGTTCCATTGCTTCGGCTTTTTCCTGTTCGGTGTTCCCCATAGCCCGAAGTTCGCTTTCCGATGGGCTGACATGGATAGCGTAAAACTTTGCATCCGTTTTCAAAAGTTGTCCGATATTACTATCTATATCTTTTATTACCTTTGATTTATAGATGTTATCATCTGCCAAATTGAAAAAGCCTTCGGTATAAATACCTTTCTCTATACGTTCTAAATCTTCGTGTTCTAAATAATTGGCTAGTAATCGGCTACTTCCAGCATTATTATATGTTCCGTTCGATGGTGGAGCAAAGTCTATGTGCATAATCTACGTATTTATGAGATTGATGATTTCTGTTTTCAGGTTCTCTTTCCGTTTGCTATCCATCACACCACAAGCAGAAAGTTCCGAATAGAGTTGTATCAGGTGAAGCAACTTTTTATAATCCCGTTGATGTATCTGGTATAGTGCATTAATCTGTTTGGATTGGTTGTTTATCACATCGGCATGATTACAGAACTGTTCACTTAACTTTTTTAGTACGACTGTTTGTTTCGCTTGACTTTCTTCCAGCTGAGAGAGAATAAGAGTTTCCAAAGTTTTGCCAATAGTATCGAAACGCAAAGCAATAGAATTTGTAGCCCGTATCATGGGATTCAGTTGTTCCTCCTCGTAGTGACGAATGAATCGAATAATATCATCCTGCCTCTTATTTATTTTCGCCAGTTCCGATTTTACAGATTCAGGAGCTTCGGATGGGTTGATATGCGCCTTATCTATATACTCGAACACCAACTTTACAACTTCACTTTTTTTCAGTGAATAGCGTTTGCATATCTTCTCTACCAAAACTGCCGTTTCCTTATCTATGGAAATGGTAGTAAATATCGTTTTTCGACTGCTGTTTGGCATGGTAATTACTTTTTTATAGAAATATGAATAGATAAATACCTGATAATAAGCATTGCAAAGAAAATGTTTATTACAGGTGTCATTACAGCGTGTTCTTGTAACACGCTAAAGCCGAAGGCTTTGCCCCGCAGGGCAAGAGGGAAGAACAGGACTTGTCCAGTTCCCTCTTGCTTCATTTAGCGAAATGAGCCGAGCCACAGAGCGAGGCAATTTCTGCTAAATGGGGAGCGATGACACTTCATCAGGCGGTAACACTACCCACCTTGATTTGCTTCGGTTTGCTTATCGAGTTGATTTTCCTTTTTGAACCGTTCGTAAGTCTTGCAATCCGCATTTTCTTGAACAAATACCCGAATATCCGATGCCCGATAATAGATCTTATGGCTTATCGTAAAGTAAGGGAGTTTGCCACTTGCCCGATACCGTTGCAGGGTTCGGAAAGATACTTTTAACAGAAAAGCTAAATCCTGATTATCTAATATCTTATCGTTGGGGTCTAATACGTTATCGGTATTGATAAGAGATTTCAGGTCTTGCCCGATTTCGGTGAGCTTCTTCGATAGCCGTTCCATCCACTTATCGAAGTTTTCATTGTCTATATACATTTTGCTTCGTTTTTTAGTTTAACATTATTGTTTTCAATCGATTGATGAAGCAAAGTTCAGCAAATGGGTGCAAATAAGTTAGGGGAATACCACTGGTACTCCCCCATAAATAATTGCTATCTTATTGATAAACAGAATAGAATATTTCCGTTTTTTTACGGCTGATAATAACCCTCGTCCTTACTCTTTTGGATAATGGCAGCTTTCAGCCTGTCTAAAAACTCGGTGATTTTAATCGGTTTGCGTTTGATTACAGCTTCTTCTTTTTTGTAAATATCTCCCAAATTAACATTGAACATCTTTTCAAAGATACGTGTAACATCTATGAGGTGTAACTCTTTATTGTCAATACGCAAAAGTCCATCCATAAGATAGAAGAAACCGCAAGCCAACTCCATCAAATCAATAAGTTTTATTACATCTGCATTTACACAGATAGGTGATTTCCATTCAGATTCTATATTGATAAAGAATTTAGGGTACTCCATTTGACGATAAAGCAAATCTTGCTCTTTCTCTATCAGGGTTATCAACTTATTCAGAAACACTATCTTTAGCTTGTTATTTTCGGTAGGTATAGATTCTTCAAATGCTTTTATAGTAGCAAATTCGATATAGGTTATGTTTAGTTTACGAATGATTTCTTTGTTGTCTTTGGTGTTGCCAATATAAGCGAACAACTCTTCCACAAACTCCATGTATGCGGAAGTCATGTTTTCAACTACCGATTTATCAATTTGATAAGGGTGTTTCAATAGTTGATAGATATGTTGTTCAGTTATTTCCCAATCTGGCATTGTTATCACATTATATTATAAATAAATGACGGTAATAATTTATTTAAAAGCATTCTTTATTATTGACAGTTTGCAGTATCCCGTCTTCAAAATATAGTTTTCAAATTGAGGTAAATCTAATCCTGAGATACGATATTCATTAATTACGTCAACATCAGTTTGTATTTTTATCTATATTATTCAGGATTGATTTTATTATTATTCCATGAAATGGTCTGATAACAAAGAAATATACTCGTCCGAACCAGTTGTTATACTTCACAATAGTAGTAACTCGAAGTTCCTGTTTGCCATCTTTATGCTCGCCACACCACATTGATACATTAAACGTCAGATGCTTATCTGGCATCCCCCATATAATTTCTTTATCGTTTCTTTCGCATATAGAATCGGAAAAACGACTTGTGGTGTCCAATCCCAAAGGTTTGACAATTGTGTTTCTCAGTTTTAGCAACCAATCTATCCAAGTTGGGAATTGGTTAAATGCTATATTGAAGAAAGCATCAGGCGTAATATTCTCTTTAGTCTCAACCTCTTTCGAGAAAGAATCTAAGTAATCAGCAGGTAGGTAATTATCTATTAAGTCGCCTTTATGTATTTTAGCCTTGTTCATATTATCTATAATTTAGGTTTAACACCTATGTAAATGTGAGCGATTCCATTCGTCAGAGATATGGCAGTGCAATTAATAAAGCCTTTATTCTGTAATAGTTCGGTAAATTCATCGTCCTGATAAAACTCTACGATTGATTCTGGCAGATATGTATAAGCCTTATTATCCTTTGAGATTACTTGACCAATTACAGGCAAAATATATTTTGAGTAAAAACGATATAGTACATTGAATACTTTATGTTTAGGTGTCGAGAACTCCATCACAAATAAACTTCCTCCTTCTCTCAAAATCCGGTAAAACTCCGATAGCCCTTTATCTATATCTTCAAAATTTCTTATTCCAAATGAGATTGTTACCACATCAAAAGAATTACTGGGGAGCGATAAAGTTTCTGCATCTTCACATAAGAGCCTTATGTTTGACTTGACACCCAAACGTTCAATTTTCTGCTGCCCAACTTTCAGCATCTCTTCCGACAAATCAATTCCAACTATTTGACTGGTTGGAATATTTTTCGCCAAACTTATGGCAACATCACCCGTTCCTGTTGCTATATCAACAATGTGAGTAGGCTTTATTTCGGTAATTAGCTTCACTAATTGTTTCCGCCAAAGTCTATCTATATTGAATGATAGAATGTGGCATATCTTATCGTAGTAGGGGGCTATGTTATTAAACATCCTACGAACCTGAATCCTTTTGGATTCATCTTTATTGTACGGTTTCATCCCAACTCGTCCGATTTAAGTTTTTGATAATAGAACAGATAAATCCGCTCCAACTCTTTTTTATCCATATCAGGAAATAACTGTTGCCCTCCGACAAAGATTGCGTATTCTAAAAGAGTGGTGTTTTTGGCTTCATCTTCTGCCATACCTAACAGCACTCTCTGTTTGGTTGAATATTCAATCCGTAAATCATCTGCCTGCTGAACATACTTTTTGACAATAGGATTAGAAAATCCCCAAGCACGTATCACCTGTTCACTTTTATGTGACCTTTTATGCGACCTTTGAATTACCACATTACCAATAAATTCTATTCGGTCTTTAGCTGATGGCAATTTATCTGCATCTTCAATTACTTGAATAGTATTTTGGTTTAACCAGTATTTCATCAAAGCATCAATGTAGCCATCAATATTTTTGAAGTGGTGGTAAAATGCACCTTTGGTAATTTGCAGCAATTCGCATAGGTTATCTATCGTGATTCTTGCAAAACCATCGTTCGCCAACACATCAAGCCCCACTACAAACCATTGTTCTTTATCTACTTTCTTCATAATCTAAAACCATACCATATAGTACGGTATGCAAATATAATCACTTTATTGGCATAACCAATAGCTTGCCTGTCTATTTTATGATCATCACCTGTATTTAAGGTACAACGACCTTTATAGCCATTTGATAGGATAGCCCAGCATACGCTTTAGTTCTTCCATTTCCGCACTATGCCACATTTCATGTTTGAAACACCAAGATAATGCCTCATATTTGTTATTAGCTACTGGATGCTTAAACGGAATAGGTTCTAATTGCTCAAATAATATATCATCATTTAATTGTAATAAATTATTTATACATATTTCATGAATGGCATCAAACTGTTCTTTTAGCTCATATGCTGGGATCAAGTTTTTTTCTACTGACCTGTGTAGAGTTCCCATACCATTGAAGATTTTCACATAATCAACAATGGGTAACAATTCTGCGACTTTAGTATTTCTTCCTGTGATACATGTGATAGCATGGAAGTTTTGACTAATCATTAAATGCCCAACTTGCCAAGCAAAATTTGAATCTGTGTTTTGAGGAATTGTGTACCATAAATCTTGTGGCATTTCGGAAATCAAGCGATTTACAAAATTCCTCGATTCGATAATCTGTTCTCTTAAAAAATCAATTCTTTCCATTTTTATAAATTTATATACTTATTAGTAAGTAAGTTTTTGCGGCAAAAAAATATTAGATATTTAGTAATCCTTCTTGTATTGACTTATACACATCATTTCTTAATACTTTATTCATTTGCAAAGAAGATAGTAATGCAGAATGAACCATAAAAGCCTTTGTTCTTGGTGTTTCTGTAAATGAAAAAGCATTGTTTCTTAAACCATTATCTAATAAGGCTGTAAGCCATTTCAAAATCGTGTTTACCAATCCCTGCAACTCATTCTGCATGTTTTCAGGTAAAGTGTCATAAGATGGAGAAAGTGAGCCAACTATACAAACCCAGTGATTATTGATAAAACTATCGTGCATGTGAATATAATTGGAAAACTGTAATTTATAATCCAATTTTGCCCATGTCTTAGTTAGTTCGTTGAAAGCATCCAGATTTCCCCTTATTATCTCTACTCCTAAATCTGACTTAGAAGGGAAATAATAATGAATAGCTGCATTCTTTATATTCAACGCTTTAGATATGTCTGCGTAGCTAAAAGAATTGTAGCCAATAGAGCGGATTAATTCACTTCCTAACCTTATTATTTCACTTCTTGTATCGTTCATGCTGCAAATATAATCAAATTTACTTAGTAGTAAGTAGATTTTAAATAAAAAGATCTATATGTCGTGAGAGTAATTCAAAACAATGGAAAAGCAGAAAAGACTAGAAAAGTTCGCCCAATTCTACACTATAAGTCATTGTTGTTTTCTGCTTCTTAAAATTTTATGATTTTATCAACCAATATTTTTTCCGAAACGGATTAATAACATTAACTCTATCAGTGTAGCATCCAGTCTGTGCAAGTCTTAAGTTGAAAATACTACCCGGAGCGTAGCGCAGGTGTGGAGATTTTCAGCTTAACCCGTAGGGCTTGGACTTGAACGGACTGGATGCGGAGCTTACCTTTGTTAATGTTTTAGTCTGCTTTGGAAAAGACGATCAAACTACCTCCTCTTTATCCTCTGGAAATATTTCATTGATTTTCTTCCAGTGAGGAAATTTCTTGTGTGCAATTTCGGAAGTAATATCACTTTCAGCTACTTGGTACTTACCACTTACTTTTGTAAATAACTGTTTCATATCCTCATTTACTTTCTGATCGGTAATTTTTGCGTAAATCTGTGTTGTTTGAATAGACCTGTGCCCCATCAGTTTACAAACGGTTTCTATCGGTACACCTTGCGAAACTCCCATCAGCGTTCCGTATGTATGTCGGCTCATGTGATAGGTTAAATCACGCTCGATTCCGCATATTTTAGCAAGCCCTTTCATGTTTACGGCAAGGCTGGGGCGGTTAATCATATTGAATACTTTATCACTCTTACGTTCTTTCTCGTACTTCTTAATGATACGCAACGGAATACTTAAAAGTTTAATGCTGCATATCGTTCCTGTTTTCTGACGGGGGATTTTTATCCATGTACTGCCGTCTTGTTCCTCTTTTAAGTTATTGATAGATAAACCGCACATATCCGCATAAGATAAGCCCGTGAAGCTCGAAAAAACAAACCAATCCCTTGTGCGACTATACCTATAGGATTCTATCGGAGTGGTGAGCATCTTCTGAAATTCGTCTTCCGTCAAATGCCTATATAATCTTATCGGTGTTTCCGCTACAAAGTTAATAAACGGGTTACGCTTTAGAGTCCCCTGATTAATGGCTCGTCTTATCATTTTCTTCAAGATAATAATATGATTCATAACGGTATGTGCTGTCATTTTCTTTTCAACTCTTAGATAGAAGTCATAATCATTGATAAACTTATGGTTTAGACTGATTAACGCCATATCATATGCTTGATAATGAGATTGAATGAAATTTGAAAGATGTCTATACACCAATAAATAAAGATAATAGGTAGAATAAACACGGTTTACGCCAACACGTTTTTCAAATTCCTCATTGTGTTCCTGAAAGAGTTGCAATAGATTCGTTGCTTTTGCTCCGATGCCATTTAAGGCATTTTTCACCCTTTCGGCTGTTACATATCCTTCTATTTCTACGATTTGGGAGTAATGTCCTTTCACTTGTTCCTCCAAACGATCAAGTGTTTTATTTATCTGTGCCAACTCTTTTCTTTCTTTTTTCGCCCGTCCTTTCTTGGTGTCCCAATCAGAGGGAGAAAGATTTATCTTTGTGCTAAACTGTACGGATTTAGCATCTATAGTTATGCGCCCAATAATCGGGCAAGTCCCGTCTTTACGGGGCTTTGATGTATTGAGATAAAATAATGTCGCAAAAGTGCTTCGTTTGATTGATGTCTTTGTTTCCATAATGGTAATTATATTAATGATGTTTTTTTATTCTATACCCACTAACCGAAATTTATCTTTAATTCGTTTCTCTAGTTTGTCGGTATCTTCCGATATTTTATTGTTGTTGATTTTTGCATAGACTTGTGTAGAACGTAAATCACGATGCCCTAACATACGACTGACTGTTTCTATTGGTACCCCTTGCGAGAGGCAAATTTCGGTCGAGAATGTATGTCGCCCGGCATGAAATACTAAACGTCGTTCAATCTTGCAAATCTTGGCAATAACTTTCAGGTTCGTATTTAGTTTGCCACAACTAAGCATTGGTAGCAATTTTCCATTAGGAGCTAGTCCTTTATATTTTTCTATAATTTGGAGTGGAAGTTCCATTAATGGAATTTCGCACGGTGTTCCAGTTTTCTGTCTGGTAGTTTTTATCCATAATACACCATCAGAAGCTCTTACAATATTATTCTCTGTCAAGTTGCATATATCCGTAAACGCTAAACCTGTAAAAACAGAAAACAAAAACATATCACGAGTTAAATATCTGCATGGGTGATCTAATGGCGTGGTGATTATTCTATTCAGTTCTTCACGGGTGAGATATTTTTGTACTGGTTTTGCTCTCACAGGTGCATATCCTTCAAACGGATCACGGCTTATAATACCCTCACCAATGGCATACTTTATCATTCTGCGCAAATGAGAAACTATTCCTATAATGGTATTGGGTTTTCTTTTCAACTCGATCCGTAAATAATAGTCATACTTTTCAATAAATGAAAAATCAAGTTGAGGAAATGGTATATCTGATAGCTTATATTTCAATGACATAAAACGTTTAAGATGCTGCAAAGAAAATTCATATTGCCGATAAGTAGACAACTCACGGTTTACACCAACTCGTTTCTTAAATTCTTCGTTGTAATGTGTGAAGAACTTGATTAGTGTTTCCTGTTCGGAAGCAATACCTTGAAATGTGTTTTTCACATTGCTGGCACTAATTTTGATTCCATGTTCCTGTAGTTTCCGGAAACTGGCATTTATCGCTACATTGATTTTATCCAATGCCTCATTCGTTTCGATAGCGTGTTTGCTTTTTCCTGTTACTCGCCCTGAAACCACATCCCAAAGTGATGCTTTGGCGGTAATCTTAGCACTGAACTGTGCTACATCATTACCAATTGTAATTTTGCCAATTACAGGACATTCACCGTTTTTCTTTTCATTGGTCTTCCTTAAGTAGAAGTGTACTTTTAAATCTGTTTTCATATCTCTGTTTATTAAGTTGATAAAGTTACTTGTAACAGAGTTATTTGAAATGATGCAAATTGCTGCCAAATAGACCATTTAGTGGTCTTATGAGGGCAGCGAAAAGAGAAATGCAATTCTACAAACAAAGTTTCGTTCTAATTCACTGTATTACTGCCTGTTGCTTACTTCAAAAAGGGTAACGGGTTAGCAACGGAACTACTGCTTCAATATGCTTTTTTCTTCTTTTCTATGGTAGACAGCTACGGACAGCAAACGACATAGAAGACTGATTATCTACTGTTTACTTCATATTGCTATTAATTTCCCTTTTCTTTTAAGTTCATGCCACTTCCGTGTGCCTTGCAAATGGCGTAAGTATGGAAAATGTAGCCAAGATGTTAGGTCATGCAGATACCAGCGTGACGAAACACTACGCACGGGTACTGGATCAGAATATTCTAAAGGATATGCAGAAAGTGAATAGCTGCTTGTCGGAATTGGCTATATAAATAAGGCAGTAGCCAATATAGAAAAAAGGATTGGGAATAATGAACTTCATTTTCTCAACCCTTTTCTTTTAAAGTAAGTTTTCCAGAACCCAATATGAAGCATTGACAAAGGTAATTTCCGTATTTAGCCTGTTCAAGTCCAAGCCTTCGGTTTAGATAAAAATCTTCCTCTCATTGCATTTCGAGCGTATTTTTATCTAAAGACTTGCACAGACTAAATACTTCACTGGAAAAGTCAATGATTCAAATTAAATTCCGAAAAACAATGTTTTTGTGAGTGGCAGATTATTCTTTCCAACTTTCAAAATAATGCTTTTGGAGCAGTTTATCAATATCACTTTGCCGATAGATGATTTTACCTTTTATCTGGATAAAGGGGATTAAGCCTGTATCTCGCCATTCTTGCAGGGTTCGCAGGCTGACATTCAGTTTTTTAGAAACCTCATGATTGGAAAGAAAACGTTCTCCGTTCAGGTGGGGCTTATAGTGCTTGACAATTGATTCAATACCGCTTAGCATTGAGTCGAGCGAAGAAATAAATTCTTTGACTTGTGGTGTATCTTTATTTATTAATTCCATGATTGAAAGATTGTTTTATTGAAATATTGATTTTAAGATGGCTAGATAGCGAATCAGTTAGAGATTAACTGGTCGATTGATTAGTTACGCAGATAGTCACCCAATGACGAAAGGTTTAGCACATCTTTCGCTGGATCATAATCTATGTAAATCCGTTTAGGAGCAGGAGCAATAAAATACTGGCTACCGTCTTTCTGTATTTCATAAGTAGAGGGTGAAGCCTGTTTGGTGGTTTCCGATACATATATAATAGAAAGAAGATACTCTTTGTCGTTCCGATAGATGATAACCGTAGGATTCAGATTAACACTTTCCCATGTGCCGACAATGGAAAACAAGTTGAAGGACGGATAATATTCTTTAGTTCTTTTCATAAGGCTTGATTTGTTTGGGTGACTGATTTTGTGTTTCACTGTCCGCAATAATTCTTTCAATATCGGAAGACTTATAATAAATCTTGCTCCCTATTTGAGAATAAGCCAGTCGCCCACTACTTCGGTAATATTGCAGCGTTCGCTTGCTCAAGCCTAACAACAGGCACACTTCCTGACTATCCAGCCAGTTTTCTACTTTTTGAGTATGACTGCTGCACAAACTCTCTATCCGTTTGGCAAACTCCGTGAAGCTCTCGCAGACATACGAAAATGTTCTTTTTTCGATGGTTACTACTTCCATACATTTAATTTTTAATGGTTAATAAAACGTGTTGATTCTATTTTCATCGGCAAATGAAAGAAGAATCAAGAGCCGTTTTCTAAACTGTCCGAGAGTGGTATAAAAAGACTGTTTATGGCAAAATGACACATGAATAATTTATTAGTCATAATACTCTTGCGGCACAACTATCAAAATGAATCCGAGTTAATTAATGGCGACAAGCTAAATAGATAAAAGGTAGAATGACAGAAAAGAGAAGTTTTATATGATACATTTTTAGCATATTCGATTAATCATTACTAAAATGGGAATCATGAAAAGATTAAAGTAGTTTTTACACATGATTTATAACCTGCGTATTAACAATAGCCATGGAAAGAAGTCAGAATAAGAATAACAAGAGGATACAGTAGAGGCAATACACGTACTTATGACTATGGTTTGGCGTGAAGTGGCTCTGCTGATAGTTACATACCCTTTTTTGTATCCCTACAAATAGGGATTGTTTTATAGAAAATACCCATTTGTATGGATTGTTTTATTTTTGAAATACAACGTACTTTGTATTCTAATAACAGGAACTACGTTCTGACCTATGCAAACAACAAAAGAATATACACATAAATTATTGTTGGAAACAGCAAGGAGAGCCTTTTTCAAGAAGGGCTTTAAGGCTGTGTCTATGCGTGAAATATCCAAATTGTCGGGTATCGGTCTGAGCAACATCTACAATTATTATCCTTGTAAGGACGATTTGTTGGCTGACGTGTTGCATCCGCTTTTGGAGGCGATGAACAGTATGCTGGAAGATCATAATCGCCCGGAGGCCTTTTCTTTGGATGTCTTTACCTCCGAAGAATATCATCGCTCATCCATGAAGGAGGTAATGAACATCGTAAGACGGTATCGTGAAGAATTTAAGTTACTTTTTTCATCTATCCAAGACTCTCGTTTCAATGATTATTGGGAACAATGGATTAAAAGAAGTACAGTAATGGGTATAGAATATATGGAAGGTATGAAAAAGCTCTACCCTGATCTGCATACCGATATTTCTCTATTCTTTATGCACTTCACCTGCTCATGGTGGGTTAATATGATGAAAGAGGTGGTGCAACATGAAGAGCTTTCCAGTGAAGAAATTGAATGTTTTATTGGTGAGTATATCCGCTTTAGCACAGGAGGCTGGAAAAGGCTCATGAATGTAAAAATAGAAAGATGAAAACAAATAGAAACATCCACACATCCTCCTGCCTACAATGCAACCCTTGTGGAAGCGGTTGTACAATTGTGGACAATCGGATTTCTTTCGTATTCGATTCGGAAAAGAAGCACTTTAGCCATCTTCTGTTCGACCCGACACCCGTTGCTTGCATGGGCAGATGCGGCAGGTCTTGTCAAGCAGGATTTCGCTTGGTGCAGGAGGCTAAATACCGCACCACTTCGGTAGAACAACTAAAAACAATCAATATATGAGTATCACCAACATCATCTGTAACGGCGAAATAACGCTTGTGCAAGGAGTAAACGGACTTTTCCTCTGCGAGGAATCGTGGGTAACACAAAGCAGAAAATCCGCTCTGCCCAGAGAGGCTTTGAACAAAGAGACTATTAGAATTAAAAAAGAATGCATCGATATTGAACGTCCAGAGACTGATTTTCCAGACTTAACTTAGTAACAGATGTATGAAACATCCCATTTTTAATAATAATAATTCATCGTATCAAGCGAGTCGCCTGCAAAGAGCGACTCGCTTTGTTTTTGAACAAAATAGATTTTCGTTCTCTTTTGAAGTACTAACTCCCAATCTGTCATAGCCATGTCACAACAAGTATTTGTTCCATTTCTTCTGACACTGTTTGCCGGTATATCCACCGGCATAGGCAGTGCCATTGCTTTTTTCGCCAAACGCACCAACACGTCGTTTCTTTCTCTATCGCTGGGCTTTTCGGCGGGAGTCATGATTTATGTATCGTTTGTCGAACTGTTTACCTCTTCTGTGCAAACACTTGTGGAGATGCACGGCAAATCAGAAGGAACGTTTTATGCCACGCTCTCTTTCTTCGGGGGTATCGTGTTGATATTGCTCATCGACAAGCTAATTCCTCGCTACGAGAATCCGCATGAAATGCACCGGGTGGAAGAAATGAGTGAAAAAGCGAAAATACAATTAGACGTGAAGCCCAAATTGCTACGTGTTGGCATGGTAACAGCCTTGGTGCTGGCTATCCACAATTTCCCGGAGGGTATGGTTACGTTTCTTGCTGCCCTAAAGGATGTGAACATTGCCATACCCATTGCCATCGCCATTGCCATACACAACATACCGGAGGGTATTTCGGTATCCGTTCCTGTTTTTTACGCTACAGGCAACCGCAAGAAAGCCTTTTGGTTCTCGTTTTTGTCTGGATTGGCAGAGCCGGTGGGAGCCGTCATAGGCTATCTCGTGCTGGCTCCGTTCCTCGACGACAATGTGTTCGGCATCATCTTCGGCATGATTGCTGGCATCATGGTATTTATCTCGCTCGATGAGCTGTTACCCGCAGCTGAAGAATACGGTAAGCACCACCATGCCATCTACGGTTTGGTGGTAGGCATGGCGGTCATGGCACTAAGCCTGCTGATGCTGGGTTAGCAAGAAGAAGTAATATAGAAACAATAAATAAAAAACAGAAAAAGATATGCATACATCTCACACTTACCACTGTCATGAGCACGATGCTCACAAAGAGCATACTCACGGGCGTATATTTTTTAGGTATCGCGCACAGCAAATAATAGACATATCATATTAGTAAGAAAAGACTTAAAAACAAAGAATAATTATGAGCATAATAAAAAACATCTTTCAAAACTTCCGCAAACCCAAGAATAGCTTTATGGGCAGGTGCATTGTGAAAATGATGAACCAAGGGCATAACCGGATTTCTCTTTGGTGCATTGACAACTTCGTAAAACTTTCCGGTGGCGAAACGGTGCTCGATATCGGTTGTGGCGGTGGGCAAAACGTAGCTAATTTCATCAAACGAACTCATGGATTAGTTTGCGGCATGGATTATTCACCCACGTGCGTGGACATTGCGAGTCGCAAGAACAAGGCGGCTATCAGTCAGGGACGAGCATCTATAGTAGAGGCGAATGTTTCAAACATTCCTTTTGACGATAACCGCTTCGATATTGTAACCGCTTTCGAAACTATCTACTTTTGGAATGATATAGTGGAAAACTTCAAGGAAGTATTGCGTGTATTGAAACCCGAAGGAAGGTTCTACATCTGCAACGAGGCATGCAGCGAGGAAGGCAATGAAAAGTGGGTGAGGAATATCGACCTGCGCATTTACTCACCCATAGAAATACAAAGAATGCTGGAACAAGCGGGATTTATAAATGTGACCTACGACATCTCGCCGGAGAGCCAATCGCAACGAATATGCGTGCAAGCGACAAAACAACCGATGATGAAACCAATAGACAGATGAGCATCAATAAATATACCCCGATACATCGGGTTCTGACTACCTATCCGCAGTTGATTCATCGACTGGTGAAACGAGACAGTCGTTATGTTTCTTTAATCAATCCTGTATCAACTTGTACGTTGGGGCATTGCACTACTATTGAGAGCATTGCCTTTACAGTAGGAGACGATATGGAGACTCTTCTCACATACCTCAAAGGAGAAATGGAACGAGAAGATATACAGTTCAAATATTGAAAATTACTACTAATAACTGCCCGAAAGGGCACAAAACAATATCGATTTATGCTTATACTTTATAACAAAGCAGCCCGCAAAAATCTTTCCAAGCCGAAGGAAGCTGCCAAATGGTATCCCGTGCTACGTTCTACGGGTATGTTGAAAGAACGTGAAGTGCCCAAACTCATTGCTGACAAAACGACACTCAACCCCAAAGAGGCGATCGCCAGAATAGAGTTTAAGGATGTTGAGGTACTTACACAAAAAGTAACCGAAGGAAACTCTTCAGGTACAACTCCTATAGTCGTTTCCACGCCGGAAGCTCCCGATCCCAGCATTTAAGGAGAAACCAACAATCATATAAATAAACAATGAAACAGAAAGTACTATTTTCTCTATTGATACTGATGCTCATGAGCATCAGTGTATCCGCCCAAACAGGTGGGGGGCGGATTGCGGGCGTGGTCATCGACAACACTGACGAAGATCCACTGCCCGGAGCAACCCTCTTTATTGAGGAACTGAAAAAGGGCGATGTAACCAACAAATATGGCGAGTTCTCTTTTTCAGACATTCCTTTCGGTACTTATACATTCACCGTGAAGTTTATGGGCTATCAAACAGCAGTCCAAAAAGTAACCGTAAGTAAAGAGAATGTAAAGAAAACTATTATCCGCCTGAAAGCCGAAGTCAAATCGCTGGACGAAGTGGTGGTGATGGGCAAAAGTGAAGCCCGCAAGATTCGGGAGCAAGCCATGCCGGTAACGGTTTACAGTATGAGCCAGTTACAAGGTACAGTAAATAGCGTAGAAGATATTCTGACTAAGACCGTAGGCGTAACCATTCGTTCGCAGGGAGCAGTAGGCAGTGCCTCGCGTATCTCTGTTCGCGGCTTGGAAGGCAAGCGTATTGGATTCTTTATAGACGAAGTACCGATGAACGATAATTCCGATTTCATCGACATCAACGATATACCCATCGACATGATTGACCGCATTGAAATATATAAAGGTGTGGTTCCAGCCAAGTTCGGTGGATCTGCCGTGGGGGGTGCTGTAAATATCGTGATTAAAGAGTATCCACCTCGTTACTTGGATGCTTCGTATTCGTTCGGTAGCTTCAATACACATAAAGCAAGTAGCGTCTTCAAGCGGAATCTGGTCAAACAAGGAATAGAGTTGGGGGCAGCGTTGTTATACACCCATTCTGATAATGACTATCGTATGGAATTGCCTCAGAACAAAGGTAAGTTCATAAAACGCGACCATGACAAATTCAACCAATCGGGGGGAGGGATATCGATGAAAGCCCGTAAATGGTGGTTCGATCAGATGGAGTTTGAACTTGAATTTATCCGAAACAGCAAGCAGATACAAGGCGTGGTAGAGAACATACGCTCTGCCGAAAGTAGTGCCGGAGCTTACAACTTCGCCATTGATTTACAGAAAGACAATTTCCTACTCAATGGACTTGACTTCAGTAGCGGCACGGGCTATGCCTATTCTCAATACAACTTTGTGGATACAGCTAGGCTTCGCTACGACTGGGATATGAATCCTTATCCGCCTGTTTCGGCTTACGGAGGAGAAATAGGAGTTTTACCCTCTGACATGAAAATGCGTAAGCATACCGTGGGAAATAAGACCAATCTCAATTACATCATCAATGACCGGCACTCCATCAACCTCAACTCATTATTCAAATGGGCATTGGGGAAGCCCTCCGATCCGTTGTTGGATAAAGCGGTGGGGCGACAGATAAACTTCGACTCACACATGACGAGCTGGGTATTAGGCTTGGGTTACGACTATAAATCCCCCAATGACAAATTCCTCAACTCGCTGACGGGTAAGTATTATTACTATTCCATGAATACGAAAATAGGAGATGTTTGGAATTCCGTACCCAAAGAAGTGGATATGCAGCAGCACGATTGGGGTGTAAGTGAAGCCTTGCGCTACCGCTTCACCAAAGAGTTGTTGGGGAAAGCCTCCGTAAGCTATGATGTACGACTACCGACAGATGCCGAACTCATTGGCGACGGCTTCCTTATTGCTCCTTCGGGCGACTTGAAACCCGAAAGAGGAACTAACGCTAACATCGGATTGATGTACGATAAAAAGATTGGTTCCGGATTGTTGCAGGTGGAGGTAAACGGATTCTTCTCTTACCTGCAAGATATGATACGCTATACGCGCAACTTCGTGCAGGGCAGATACACTAATTTCGGTGAGATGCGTACCTTCGGTGTAGAGGCAGAAGTCAAAGCAGATGTTACACGCTGGCTTTACGGATATGTAAATGCCACGTTTCAAGACCTTCGCGATACACGTAAGTACGAACCAACGAGTAACGTTCTCAATCCGTCGAAGGGATTGCGTATGCCTAATATTCCCTATTTCTTAGCAAATGCGGGGGTAGAGTTTCACAAAGAGAATCTCTTCGGAGGGAAAGGTCAGAATGTAAGACTATTTACCGATGCTTCATTCGTAGAAGAGTATTTCTTCGATTTCGAAGTAAGTCAATATCAAGAGAAACGCATTCCGCGCTCTTTCAAGCTCGACTTGGGATTAGAATACTCCATCATGAACGGTGGGCTTACCTTCTCGGCAAAAGCATCCAACCTTACGAATGCCCGCCTGTTCAGCGAGTTTAATTACCCGCTTCCCGGCAGAGCCTTTACCGCACGTATCAGGTACGTGCTGAAATAAAGCTAATCACAATTCAATATATTATTCAACAATAAAATAAAAAGTAAAATGAAAAAGAGAATCAACGGAGTATTACTCCTCCTAATGAGTATCACTATGCTGTTTTCAGCTTGTAGCAAAGACCCGGAAACGAAACCAATCACGACCGATCCGGAAGTAAAAGTTGGCGATATACTTGTTTACACCATGCTTATGAATCCCGGTGGACAGACCGGGTCAGGTTGGATGCAGTTAGCAGATGGAGTGTCTCCCAAGAAACTGACAAACAAAAATGCCGTGCAAGTCGGTTACGGAATGATGCCAGTGTGCAACGGTAATGATGTGTACACTTTTCCTGCGTTCGGAGCACAAGGTGATGAAAATGTAGTAACAAAATGGGGGCGTTCGGGAACTAAACTCACCAAAACGGCAACCATGCCTATTCCCCTTAATTCTGTTCCAAGACACATCTCTTTTGTTAATGCAACAAAAGCCTATCTGATATCACTTATCGGCAAGTTATTTATATTCAACCCTCAAACGATGGAACTAACTGGTGAGATTGATCTGTCCTCTTACGCTGCACCGGGATTGGCCGTACCGATGTTTGGATCTCCGTTTGTGCATAATGGACGTTTGTATGTAACACTGAATCAGACAGACATGACATTCCAACCGGCTACCGAACCTCAGATAGAACTCGCGGTAATCAACACTCAAACGGACAAGGTGGAGCGTGTCATCTATGAAAAGGCGAGTGGTATCGGTATCGGGGCTTATACCTATGGGCAACAAACCTTTATCGATGAAAAAGGCGATATGTATCTGATGTGCACGGGCGCATACGGCATGAATCCTAAGTACAAGACCGGTATCTTGCGCATCAAGAAAGGCGAAACCGAATTTGACCCTACCTATAATTGGGTGTTGAACGATCAAACAATCGAAGGCGAATCGGGCAAAACCGTTTGGCTGCTTCAATCACAATACGCCGGCAACGGAAAAATGTATGCCACGATGGATATTCCTTCTTATTGGGCAAACCCAACATCTCCCAACTGGTTCACGGATAAATCGCTCATCAGTGTAGAGATGGATATTTACAATAAAACGGTAAAAAAACTTCCGATACCGATGACGTCAAGCTTTGGAGGAGCAGTGGAGAAATACAAGAATCTTATCGTGTTTGCTATTAATGGCAGAAATGATGTGGGCTTTTATACGCATAATCCTGCAACCGGCGAAACAAGCTCGGATGCCGTAGTAAAGGTAGATGGAGCTCCTGCATATTTCCATTGGTTTGAAAACTAAGTAATAATCAATCACTCAGAAGAGGCAAAGGTGAGAGTTGAATTATCGGCCTTTCCTTTGCTCTCATTTTTTAGCCCAAACATTTATTAATCTTGTTTCTCCATTCAGAAATGGCTATTCAAGGGTTTCAATATCACACACAATAAATAAAATTTCGTATGCCAATAAACGATTTCATTCAATTTCACTTCGGTTGGCTCAATGCATGGATACCTTCGTTTGCATTGGTGCTGATACAACTTTTGTATATGATTCTTTACCGAGAAGGTGGCAAACGTGCCGTAGATACATCTTGGTATACCTCTAAGGACAAGCGGTACGCCACTTTAAGCTTTGTGTTTCAGGGAACATTGCTTTTGGTGTCGCTCTTTGTCCCTCTCCGCATAGGTACACCGCTATTCACGGTGGGGTGCGTCTTGTTTGCCTTTGCACTTGTCGGATTTATGGCAGCCTTTCATGCTTATGCCTCTACGCCTAAAGGAGAAACTGTCGTACGAGGCGTTTACCGCCTGTCGCGCAATCCGATGTACTTCTTCTATGAAGTGGGAGCATTGGCGGTTTGCATTGCCTCGGCATCGTTGTGGTTGCTGCCTGCCACAATTCCTTTGATCCTCGTCACGCATGGCGTTATCTTGGGTGAAGAGCGATACTGCATGACCACTTATGGGGAAGACTATGCGCGGTACAAAGCGAGAACTCCCAGATACTTCTTACTCAAATAGCAACCTTATGAACAATCTCTCTCAAATACTCAATTCCGCCACGATGGGGCAGCCCCGTCGCTTGCGTCCGCTGATAGGCTGGACGGTTGCGGAGTACTTTTTTCGTGGCGCACCGTATGGGGCAATGCTGCTCGTGGTGTGGGAGGTATTCAAACCTCTGCAAAATCCCGGCACACCGCTCAACCTCGTGAACATAGGTTGGGCGTGCCTAATGCTCCTAATTTCTCTCGTTTGCCTTTGGCTCATTAGCAAAAAGGCATACCTTGTAGCCTATAAAGACGGCTACGACATTTGTTGCGATGGTCGTTTGGAAGTGGTCAATCACCTGCGCCAACTGCCGATGAGTTTCTTCAATAGTCGTGATCCCGGCGACATCGGGGCATACATTGTCAGCGACTATAACAACGTGGAGATGCTCACTACTCACCTTATCGGTCAGTTCTTTGGCGGGCTGGCGATGCCCATCGTCGCTTTGGTTTCGCTCTCATTCTTCAACTGGCAATTAGCTTTGGCGGCAGCAGCTGTCATTCCATTGGCATACCCCATGATGTGGCTCACCAATCACTTTGTGGCAACCTTGGGCAAGAGGCATCAAAAAATAAAGACCAATGCCGCTTCGCGCATGATCGAGTATATACAAGGTATCCGCCTGATTAAGGCTTTCAACCTGAGCGGCAATAAGTTTGAACGCTTGGAACGAGCTTTCCGTGATCTAAAGCGGGAGAGCATCCGTTTGGAAGCGGCTCCCGCACCCAGCATCACGCTGGCTTCCACTCTGCTCAATGGCGGCCTGGTTCTTATTATGCTACTTGGCTTCTCGATGTTGTTAAATGCCAAAGTCTCCATGCCCGTTTACATCATGTTCCTGCTGGCAGGATCGGCTATCTATGCCCCACTCATCAACGCCTTGACCTTTATCGCCCTCATCAACTACATGAAGCTGGGAGCCGAACGCATTGATGCTCTTTGCAAAACGCCCGTACTTCCGGAGGGTATAATAGAAGATGTTGTCAACTCAGAGATAGAGTTCCGTCACGTCAGCTTCAGCTATAATGCCGATATTCCCGTACTTCGGGATGTATCGCTTACCATTCCCGAAAAGGAACTGACCGCTTTTGTGGGACCATCGGGTTCGGGCAAAACGACATTGACACGACTCATTGCCCGTTTCTGGGATGTAAGCGAGGGGGAAATCCTATTTGGCGGACGAAACATCAAAGACTACACCGTGCATACACTGATGCAACAAGTTTCCATCGTCTTTCAGGATGTGTATCTCTTCAACGATACCATTTATAACAACATCCGCGTGGGACGTGAGACAGCTACCCGCGAAGAGATAGAAGTTGCCGCACGCAAGGCGCAATGCCACAACTTCATCACCGCTATGCCTGATGGCTACGAAACGATGGTGGGTGAAGGAGGTAGCACACTATCCGGTGGAGAGAAACAGCGTATCTCTATTGCCCGTGCCATTTTGAAAGATGCGCCCATCGTGTTGCTTGACGAGGCAACCGCTTCGCTCGATCCCGAAAACGAGGTTCACATCCAAGATGCTATCAACGACTTGGTGAAAGAAAAGACTGTAGTCATCATCGCTCATCGCTTGGGCACGGTGATAGGTGCCAATAATATTGTAGTGATAGACCAAGGACGGGTGGTGCAGCAAGGCAAGCATCAAGCTCTTTTGGCAGAGGAAGGACTGTATCGCAATCTTTGGGAGGAACAACAACGGGTAAAAGGATGGAAGTTCAAACAATCGAATAAACAGTAAGGCTATGGATACAAATAAACGCAAGACCGGGCTGGCACGGTTGATAGAAATAGCCGGCACTAAACGTCGGCTGCTCATCGGGGCGATGTTGTTGGCAGTTATCACCGCCATCGTGCAGTTTGTGCCGATCATAGCGGTGTACAATATTCTCATCGAGTTGGCAGAGCATGCGCTTGATCCCTCATTAATTGACAAGGCATACATCTGGCTGTGGAGCTATATCGCCTTGGGAGCTTTCTTCGCTTTCGGAGTGCTCACGTTTGCTTCCCTCATGCTCTCGCACATTGCCGCTTTCAACATTCTGTATGAAATACGAATGCAGCTAGTACAAAAAATGGTTCGTTTGCCCTTGGGGTTCTTTTCCCGCCGGGCTTCGGGAGAACTGAAGAAAATAATGAGCGACGACGTGGAGCGCATCGAACTGTTTATTGCCCACCATATCCCTGACATCGTAACTGCCCTACTTTTTCCGCTGATTCTCGTCAGCTATATGTTTGCCGTAGACTGGCGGTTGGCTATCGTAGTATTGGCTGTGCTGGCGATGGCATTCTATGTGATGGGAAGAATGTACACCGGCAAAAAAATCCGGGAGGTTTCCAAACGGTATGTGGAGACCTTAGGCAGAATGAATGCTAGTATTGTGGAATATATTCGCGGTATTCAGGTGGTGAAGACCTTCACCGAATCGACTAATGCCTATCGCAAACTCAATGACGACATCAAGGAGTACCGCAAATTTGCCAACGAGGTAAACGTACAATACCAACCCACATATGTAGGTTTCCTTACCATACTCTCTTCGGCACTGCTCTTCATCATTCCCGTGGCAGTGTGGCTGTTTGTGGGGAGTGCCTCGTATGCCACTTTCGTGCCGGTGCTACTCATGTTCCTGTTTTTCGGCGTGGCTGTTTTCTTTCCCGTGCTTAAACTCTTGTGGATAGGCAGCTTTCTGAATCAGAACAACATGGGTGTACAGAAGATTGATGACATTCTCTATATGGACGAAATCGAAGAGCCTGACATTCCCCGACACCCCAAAGACGCTTCAGTGGAATTTCGCAACGTCTCTTTTGCCTACGACACCACGCCGATACTCAAAGCGATATCTTTCATCTCCCATCCCGGTACGATAACTGCATTAGTCGGTCCTTCGGGAGCCGGTAAAAGTACCGTTGCTATGCTTGCCGCCCGCTTTTGGGACGTTCAAAGCGGAGAAATCTTAATAGGAGGAGTGCCAGTCAAAGAGATTCCCACTTCGGTGTTGATGGACAACGTCGCTTTTGTCTTTCAGGATAATATGCTCTTCTTCGATACCATCGAGGAGAATATCCGTATGGGTAACAAGACTGCAACCTTTGAGGAAGTGGCACGGGCTGCCTGTGCCGCTCAATGCCATGAGTTTATAGAATCCTTGCCCAATGGTTATCAGACATTGGTAGGCGAAGGAGGCATCTACCTCTCTGGTGGTGAAGCACAACGCATAGCCTTGGCTCGCGCCATATTAAAAGACTCCCCTATTATCTTGCTGGACGAAGCCACCGCCTTTGCCGACCCCGAAAACGAAGGTAAGATTCTGGCAGCATTCTCTCATCTCATCAAAGGAAAGACGGTATTGGTCATCGCTCACCGATTGTCTACAATCACCAATGCCGACCGAATTCTGTATGTAGATAAGGGTGTGATAGCCGAGCAGGGAACACATGAGCAGCTACTTGCTCTTAAAGGAGAATACGCTCGTATGTGGGAAACCTACAACCGAGCAAAGAGGTGGACGATTGGTGGAAAAAATAACCGTAAATTATAAATACAACAAAATATAACCGGTATGAAAAAACTCATTCAAACCGCTGGCTACGGGAGAATTGTATCAACGCAATCCTCAGCAAAGCAACGCAATTTATCAATATGTAAATGTATTAATTATGAAAGACTTATCAGATTTGAGATTTTTCCGACTATTATCGGAACACTCACAGAAAGAGTTTGCCGTAAATGATTTTACGGCCGCATTGCAAGAACTTGCCAATCACTTAGTAAGTATTGCTATAAAGGAACAGGACTACGCTGTATTATTACGTTACTTCTCTTTTGGACTAAACAGGCTCAAGTCGTATCGAGTACAATTTGAGCAGGGGGAAAAACGCCTTGTCATTGCTTATTGATGAAGCGATAGGACTTGTAAATACGGAAATCCGCATACTCAATATGCAAATTAAATATCCGGTTCAATTCCAAAACCGGAAGAATAAACTTCCACTCTCGCCGCTCTACCTTACAGACGAAACCTATCTTATTGAGATTATGGAGATAGTTAGTGGATTGTTCCTATCTAAAAGAGTGGTAACGCGCAGTGGTACAGAAGCACCACTTACAGAAATCGGAAGAGCCTTTGAATACCTTTTCAATATTAAATTGGGCGATGTGCATAAGAAGCATGAAAGTGTCGTTAGTCGTAAACCATCAAAAATAACCGAATTTTTAGATACGCTTCGTAAAGCCATTAATGAAGAAAGCAAAAAGAAAGGCTATCTATAAATCAACTATTTAACAACTATTTATAGGGGTGTACCAGTGGTACACCCCTAACTTATTTTCATCCATTTGCCGAACTTTGCTTCATCAATCGATTGAAACCAATAATGTTAAACTTAAAAATGAAGCAAAATGTATATAGACAACGAAAACTTCGACAAGTGGATGGAACGGCTATCAAAAAAGCTCTCCGAAATCGGACAAGACCTAAAATCCCTTATCAATACCGACAAGATATTAGATCCTAGCGACAAGATATTGGATAATCAGGATTTAGCTTTCCTGCTGAAAGTATCTTTCCGAACCCTGCAACGCTATCGGGCAAGTGGCAAACTTCCTTACTTTATGATAAGTCATAAAACCTATTATCGTGCTGCTGATATTCGGGTATTTATTCAAGAAAATGCCGACTGTAAAACATACGAACGGTTCAAAAAGGAAAACCAACTCGATAAGCAAACTGAGGCAAACCAAGGTGGGTAATATTACCGCCTGATGAAAAGCTATCGCTCCCCATTTAGCAGAAACGGCCTCACCTTGTGGCTCGGCTCGTTTCGCTAAATGAAGCAAGAGGGAACTGGACAAGTCCTGTTCTTCCCTCTTGCCCTGCGGGGCAAAGCCTTCGGCTTTAGCGTGTTACAAGAACACGCTGTAATGACACCTGTAATAAGCATTTTCTTTGCAATGCTTATTATCAGGTATTTATCTATTCATGTTTCTATAAAAAAGTAATTACCATGCCAAACAGCGGTCGGAAAACGATATTCACTACCATTTCCATAGACAAGGAAACGGCAGCTTTGGTAGAGAAGATATGCAAACGCTATTCACTGAAAAAGAGTGAAGTTGTAAAGTTGGCGTTCAGGTATATAGATAAGGCACATATCAACCCATCCGAAGCCCCTGAATCAGTAAAATCGGAACTGGCGAAAATAAACAAGAGACAGGATGATATTATCCGGTTTATCCGTCACTACGAGGAAGAGCAACTGAATCCCATGATACGGACTACAAATTCTATCGCTTTACGTTTCGATACTATCGGAAAAACTTTGGAAACTCTTATTCTTTCTCAACTGGAAGCCAGTCAGGAGAGACAAACAGTCGTACTGAAAAAACTAAGTGAACAGTTCTGTAATCATGCCGATGTGATAAACAACCAGTCAAAACAGATTAATGCACTTTATCAGATACATCAACGGGATTATAAAAAATTGCTTCACTTGATACAACTCTATTCGGAGCTTTCTGCTTGTGGGGTGATGGATAGCAAAAGGAAAGAGAATTTGAAAGCTGAAATCAGTAACCTGATAAACACGTAAGATTATGCACATAGATTTTGCTCCACCATCAAACGGAACATATAATAATTCCGGAAGTAGCCGACAGCTAGCCAATTACATGGAACATGAAGATTTGGAACGCATGGAAAAAGGCATCTTTACTGAAGGCTTTTTCAATCTGACAGATGATAACATCTATAAATCAAAAGTTATAAAAGATATAGATAGTAATATCGAACAACTTCTGAAAACGGATGCTAAGTTTCTCGCTATCCATGTCAGCCCATCGGAAAGTGAACTTCGGGCAATGGGTAACACCGAGCAAGAGAAAAACGAAGCCATGAAACGGTATATTCGGGAAGTATTTATTCCTGAATATGCCAATAATTTCAACAAAGAACTATCTGCTTCGGATATAAAGTTTTACGGTAAGATTCATTTTGACCGTAGCCGTTCCGGCAACGAACTGAATATGCACTGCCATTTGATAGTGAGCCGGAAAGACCATGCCAACAAAAAGAAACTGTCACCGCTTACCAATCATAAAAATACCAAGAAAGGAACGGTAACGGGAGGTTTTAACCGCGTGAATCTGTTCCGACAGGCAGAACTGGGATTTGATAAACTATTCGACTACAATCGCAAACAAACAGAATCATTTGATTATCATAACATGATGAAGAATAGTTCCACAGTAGAACAACTTAAATTACAAGAAAAATGCATTCAATCCGATAAAAGAAAAATAGAAATCAATCAGGTTAGTAATCAAGAATACTTATTCTCTATCAATCTTGAAAACAAGAAAACAATCAAGCAGTCTTTCGATACGGGGAACAATCAAACTGTTGATTCATTTATTTCTTTTGTTTCGTCAGAAATAGACATCTCATTCAATCCAGAAGATTATTATTTTAAACCTAAAAAGCAAAAGAAGAAACGACGTAAAATTTAAGTACTTGTAGATTTGAGGCTTAAACTATATCCGCTTTTCAATTTCTCAATCATATAAAAATATAAATTATGTGCATTTTTTTATCTGCAAAGAAATAAATATGTAGAAGATGTTTCCTACATTTGTAGAAAATTAGATAAAGAAACAGTATTTACAAGAATACATCATGATAGAAATAAGAGAAGAAGCTTTCAAGTATTACTTCCATTTCATGCAAAAAAGAATGGATATCTTTTGGAAACGATATGAAGGTAGTCCTTACCCATGGACAGATGATCCGATTTTAAAAGAACATAAGTTCACCAATGTATACCGGTCTTCCGACAGAGTTAGCCAGTATTTAATAAGTAATGTAATCTATAACAATACCAAACATTGTTCAGAAGATGATATACTTTTGAGGATTCTAGTTTTCAAGGTATTCAACAAAATAGAAACATGGGAATATCTCATAGAAAATATCGGAGAAATAACCATTAATAATTTCAATGTTGCGCAAATTAGCAAATTATTAAGCGAACGCATTGTTAAAAAACCGATCTTTAGTTCTGCTTATTTAATGACTGGATGCCATCAAGACTTTTTGGAGTATTCATCAAAGCACGAAAGGTGGTTAATAATGATTGAAAGAGAGTTTATAAGAAAGAAATTATTTAAGAAGATTATTCATGCAAAGTCTTTAGAGAATATTTTTAATATTTTATCTAATTGTCCTTTTATCGGTGATTTCTTAGCATATCAATACGCTATAGACTTTAATTATTCTGACATAATTAACTTTGATGAGAATAGTTTTGTCAAAGCTGGAATTGGAGCCATACGTGGAATAAAGAAGTGCTTTATTAATACAGGTGATTATACAAATGAAGATTTAATACGATATACTCAGGATAATCTTGAAAAATATCGAGAAAAATTTGGATATGCAAATTTCAAAAACTTATTCGGCCGTGAACCAACGTTGATTGATTTACAGAATTGTTTTTGTGAAACAGATAAATATCTTAGGGTAAAGATGCCGGAACTTAATATTGGAAATACTAGAATTAAACAAAAATACAAAAAATCCAGTTCAAATATTAATTATTTCTTCCCGCCCAAATGGAGTATTAATGATAAAATTGAAAAGAAATGTATACAGCAGAATATGACGGAATTAACTCTTTTTTAGTAGGAGCAGCAAGGATGTTGTTAGAATTTGGTATTGAAAGAAATACAAGAGGATATAAATGTTGGGAACTTCCTGAACCTATAATGATAAAAATTAGAAATCCATTATCCAGATGGATTACTCTACCATGTAGAAAGTGGAATATACTTTTACCTTATGCAGAGTCTCTTTGGTTAGCAGGTGGAAGAAATGATTTATATTTCATAAAGCACTATTTGTCAAAGATGGAAGAATATTCCGATAATGGTAAGTATTTAAGAGGTGGATATGGCCCTAGACTACGTGCATATAATGGCAACCCCAATGACTATGAAATGTCCAAGCTTCATACAAACAAAGATAATGGATTTAAGGAATTAGATCAATTTCGTTACGTCATTAATAGCTTTGAACAAGATCCATATACCCGTCAAGCAATTATCACAATAGGAGACCCGCCCAAAGACTGTTTTAATTCAACAAATGATGAATTAAAAAAAACAAAAGATCGCCCCTGTACACGATCTTTACAGTTTATAAGAAATCCACAAAATAATAAATTGAACATGACTGTTTATATGCGTTCCAATGATCTTATATGGGGGGCAAGTGCTGTAAATATATTCAACTACACCTTTATGCAAGAATACTTTTCGCAAATGCTTGGCTTAGAAGTTGGTGAATATTTTCATATAGCAAATAATCTACATTATTATGATTATCATAAATCACTAATCGAAGAGTTAGCCAGTTTACAAAACGTTAAAGATGATTCATTTTGTTATGAAAAGAACTTTCACTCTTTAGAAGATTTTGACAGACAAATCAAAAAATTAATCGAATGGGAAGATAACTTACGAACGAATAATAAAAAAGAAATCATTGGCTTTGAAGATGATTTCTTTAATGATTGGGCTAAAGTACTATTTTTCAAAACAGGGTTGCAACAAATAGAATTTACAAACCCTATTCTAAATCACCTATTATTAAAATGAATTATTTCTTCAAGTGGGAACTCCAACTTGTTGGATCACCATACAATATACCAGAATTATAATTCTCTGATAACCATGAAATAAATTTATCAATAGCCTCTTTAGGAATAGAAGGACTCCGCATATCTCGTCCATTACAAAAAACATCTCTTACAAATTCTTTAGGGACGCTTATTGCTTGATCGCCAAAATAATAAAAATTAGTTGATATTAATACATACTGTCCACCTACATCGCGTTTTAGATGTCCCAAATTAGGCATTCCATTAGCTAATGAGTGGGCAGAATTTTCCTGTATCCATTTTCCCTCTTCATTCTGATGGTAAAAATTATCTCCATACATTTGCACTAAAGTTCCATTTATAATGGGCTTTTTATACTGAAATCGAGGATCATTCCAATATTCATTAAATGTAAGTTTCTCCCCAACCTGCATTGCATAGATTAGTTTATTTGCATTTTTGAGCTTCTTACTGCCAGTTCCAATTATCCAACTACCTACCTCCAGCCCTTTATTACTTCTGATGCTAGATTTACAGACAGCTAATGTACAATATCCCCCAAATGGATTAGGAGCAAGCCCAAAATCATGTTCTATTTTATAAGAAAAATTCCTCATATTGTTGTACTTAAATAATTAACAAGCAACTCTAATAATATTATAAATTGGAGTTTGTTTAGCTGTTCCATCAGGATTTTCGGGAGGCGTAATTTTACCATCCAATATATCACCTAATTTATCAAGAGAATTCCATCCAATTGGTGAACCACCATATTTTTTAAAAGCTTCTGGTAATTCAACTGAATCACTACAACCGTGAGCATATATACCAACTATTTGCTTTCCTAATCGGTGGGCTTGTTTTATTTCATAATTTACCCATGGTCTAGTATGAGTATCTTTCCCAATTAAACAAATAAATGTTCCAGCCCAGTTAATACGTGCCCTTAAATACCTTGCAATCAATGCATCCGTTACACGATATGGTCTATACTTAGCCCTGTCGATAGAACCATTGCGAATCTCATATCCTTTTTTGTTTAGTCTATCAATCAGACTATGCAAATGTTTATCATCTTTATTGTAATGACTAATAAAAACATTCTTTTTCTTACTCATAGATTATTTGTTTAATTTATCATCATCTAATATTAACAATCCTATAATAGCGTATCCCATTATATCTTTCAATGTGTCTTGAACCGATTCAAAATTAGGTTCTAATCCTTTATTTTGATTCTCAACTAATGTCCTATACCGTTTTATTTTATCCCATAAATGAACCATATTGCCATTTAGACCTAAATCAAAACTTGCTCCACCATAATCTACATTCTTTTTTAGCAAGATTTGAATCACATCATCAGTTATTTCCTTCAAATTCTTTTCATTCATATTAAAGTCACATATTTTAAATTATAAACATTACTAATAATGTAGCCCCAAAAGTTATACCATAAAATGGCCATAATGTTTTTGAGAATATACCGTTCCACCATGTTCTATTACCTCTATTATAGATAGAAGCATCCATACTAAAATCAATTTCTTCTTCTGTCTTTTGCGCAACATTATTGTAGAGATCTCGATATTGTCTTTCAATTGATATATAGAAACCATCCAAAACCCAGAAAACCGGAATTACAATGTATGAAATTAGTACATAATGTATATTTGAGCCATTTGCAGCCAAAGCAAACAACGCTGACACTAAAGTTATAGCCCATCCTTTTATTAAAAAGGAGTTTGAATTCATTCTGGTTATCACATTTTGAATGAATTCAAGATGTTTCATTTTTTGTTCCATATTATACTAGTTATAAAAACAACTAAGAAATCTTGATGCATTTTTTGTAAATAATCACAAAAGACGTGCCATAAGAGTTGTATGACAAAAATAACAAAAAAATATTTTAAATCAGCAAATTGCGTCAGCTTTTGTCATTCAGAATATGACAGATTTTCAGTTATCACTTTTCACAATACTAAGAACCTTAAGCAATAATCGATTTGCAATAATTATTAAAATGACTATCTTTGTCCCCAGTATTCTCCATGAGCAGACTACAGCAAAAGCACGTAGCAAATCAGTGGGATAATTCATGGGATATGCTTGAAGCTAAAAATATAAAGTTTTAAATATCAGCGTGGTAACTCCGTTAGGAGAATCCCAGGCGGATCACTAAAATAAGAGAGCAATTCAAAGTTATTTTTTGAGTTGCTCTTTTTCATAACGCAAGATGTGCAATATCTTAAACCAAGGATGATGGTAAAAAGGTAAGCCCCCGATAAAGTACCCGTATAAATATAGAATCGCTATATAAATCTAATAAATTTATAGCGATTCTTTGTTTATAATCTGCTTTTCATTAGAGTATTGTTAGATTTCTTTGGAGTTTCTCTGTTTCCAGTAATTGGGTAACAACTCTTTTAGGTCTTTTACCCTGTCTCTTGTATAATATGGCATCGGTAAGCCATTCTCTGGGATTAACTTGAGATGCTTTGCTGGTGCTAACAATGAACATATAAGCTGTGTTTTCCACCGTCTCATGATTCCCGCAAAACAAGAAATTTTGTTTCAAAAAACAAAATATTTAGATATAACTCTCTGAAAATAAGATAAATACAGAGAGTGTAAAAGATGCAGGTAACGATTTAGATATGGAAGTCCTGCTTCGGGTTACACTGCTTTGCATAGTTTCAAATAACTCATATACAAAAGTAGGAAATATTGGGGATATAACAAAATATTTTCTTGTCTATTTTTTGTATAAATCTGATTATTAAAGTATTAATAAGTACAGTTGTACTTTTATTGATACTGCGTAGGAAAGGCCGGTGAAGCACATGAATAAAAACATATCACGCATGGCACGCTGGCGTTTGTATCTCAGTTCTATACGGATTATCCTTTGCAGTTCCTCTTCGGAAAGGAAGGAGCGCCTCTTGTATTCGGGCATACACTCGAATGATGCGAACGGATGAACCCGTATCCAGCCTTTTTCCTGTGCGATATACATCAGCCATTTCAGGGTATTGACACGCCCGAAGGCAGTGGAGTTCGCCAGAGCACAGGTACCGAGCATCCAGTTGTAGTACTCCTCGATGAAGGATTTATCAAGTTCTTCGATGACAATATCCTCTGTATTCTTTTTGCTTTTCATGAAAAGCAGAAGGTTCTTGTAATCGGCAACCAGACCGCGATAGGTGCTTTCGGCCTTTTCTTTGCCGACTTTCTCTTTATACGATTCCAGCTGTTTCCTGAAAAGGTTCATAAGGGTATGGTATTCCTCTGAGAAACCGACATAGCGGTTATAGACTTTCTTGGCTGTGACAAAACTGTCGTGGTTGCAGATGTACTGATAGTGCTTTGTTATCTGCGCCTTGATATTGTCAAGCTCCTGATTGAGTGTACGGGCTTCCTCGGACTTTCCTTTGGCCCGGTTGGCTTTGACATCCCACAATGCGAGGGACACTTCTTTCTTACAGCTGAAACCCGCTTGGGTTCCATTGATGGTGATACGGCCCATTATCGGTGCCTTTCCGTTTTTTACAGACTGTTTCTTTGCGTAAAATAATACTTTGAATGTACTTTTCATAACTCAACTTTTTTTAGTTACAAATTTAATTACAATTGAGTTATTTAAGATTATGCAAAGGTGTGCAAACCGCTGTAATATAATATGTTAAGAGCGTATTTAAAGCATTTTGGGCTGAGTTACGATTTGGTAACCTAACTCTCACCCAAATATGCTTTTTCTTGCTTCCTTTTCTACCCTTGCTAAGAAAATATGTTTTATAACCATTTGATTTTTAGCAAGGTTACATTATCTTTGTGCATCTGTTTGAAATATTTAGTTTCACTCCGAGAAACAATGTATAATTAAAATTCAGGTAAGCAGCGTTCGGATCAAGATACAGCATATTCTTCCTAAATCCTTTCTTGTAATGTATTGTATTAATCCATCGGTGAAACAGATATTGTATTTCGAAGGTACAAGAAGAAACAACATCAGCAACAATATCTATAGGACCTAAATATTCAGCATAACTAAAATTCTCGTCATCTTCGTATAATCGCGGCAAATTCTCATCAACAAAATCAAAAATACGTTCCCTGTTCAGTTCACTAAGATATTTTTCAAAATCCTTCCATAAATAGTCCTTAGCCCAAGTGTTCTTTGGAGCTGGCAATTTGCGTCCGTATTGTAGGCACAAAAGATAATCATTATAATCATCAAAATTATTCATCATAGATCGGGGACCGAAGAAGAGTTCGAACATCTTCACGACAAAATCATTGTGCTTTAATAGGTAGCTGCGAAAATCCATATATGTAGAATCAGCACCATGATATCTGTCAAATCCATTACCTATAATATAAAGATGATGTATGGGATCACCATTAATTGAATATCTTTTTTTTCGATAAGGTTCGAGCATTTCGGCTCTACGCTGCAGGCAATAATCTTTCATCCCACTGACCAATTCTTTCGTTGAAAGGTCAAGTGGACATTGCATCAAATAATCACGAGCACTATATTTGTCCATATAATCTCTAGCTCGTTTAAAGGTAAGCCCGTCTATTCTCATGAATCCATTGCAAGCTCTGTCAATTAGACGGGCTCTATCAAAAGAATATAGAATATCACTATCGCCAATGTTCATAATTATCAAATTTTCAGTCACAAATTACAGTATCTATTGTTCTAGACCAAACTGTATCATTACATAAGGTAACAAAGATAATAATTTTCAAAGTTCGCTAGTCTCATTGACCAAAGATAACTAACCAATTTCATACCGTTTGACCTATTGCTATGTAGCTATGAATAAAATAAAACTTCGTCAGCAAATCATATTTTCATCTATCATTCAACTGTTCAGCCTGTTACAATGCATCTTCTTATTCTTTTAATGTAAACAGACACATAGTCTGCTGATTTGAAATTGTCATTCTATAAAATAATTTATGCCCTTAAGCTAACTCACATGATGTGCGATAGCTAATCCATATCATGTGCGGTAGCTATTGCACATTATGTGAGTTAGTTGTCGCACTATATGCACCAATCAATATCATAGATAGAAAAGCATGATTGCGACATTCAAATATACAGAGAGAGAACATAATACCCAAAAAAAGAAGGTACATTGTATTCATTTGTATAATAGAGTATTATGGGATAAAGTGACTATGAGTTACTTACTCTATTGATGTTTCTTGAATCTACTTTCGAGTTACTGCAATCATTGCAGACGAACACAATAAACATTTTCTCTATAAAAAATAATATCCGCGGGTGCATAAATTAATTCGTCCGCCTATAGGCAACTTTGCGTCCGACTATAGGCAAACGTAACGTCGGCTATAGGCAAACTTGCGTCCGGCTATAGTCGGACGAATTAATTTATGTACTGAAAGAGATTATTTATTGCACAAGCCAGAGCTAAATTTAGTATAGGAATTCTTTATCCAATAAACGACTTTTAGATTTATATGATTTGAATTCATATTTGGACGATTTAGTTCTTTTGCGTATCGGTTAGCCCATTATTGAATCATTCAACCCATTTTAAATGATAGGCAAGAAGCAATAATTCAATTGCTGACTTCTATCAATTATTTGCTTATTACAATATCTATCAAATTAAAGCTCCATTTAGTTATTCTTCAATGTCCGAACAACTAAATGGAGCTTTATCATATATTTCTAAGAATCCTAAATAAGGAAAAGGATAAACCTATTATTATTTAGCGCTTTCCTCTTTTCCCTTATCATATTTATCTCTTTCGATTTTAAGTAACTCCTCAAATAGTTTCACAGCTTGGTCCATTGAAAAATGGTTGAGATTTTCCACATGAGTAATAGGTCCTATATTAGATGCGCTTACATGGCAGTTCTCATAGAAATTGCTTGTATAGTATAATACAGTTTCTTCTGTAAATTTCTTTAAGCCTTCTTCTGTAACCCCCAATGCAGTAGCCACTTGTTTTAACTTCTCATCATCTATCTTTTCCGCTTGTTCCATTTTGGAAATAGCCTGTTTTGTCACCCCTAACAACTCGCCCAAATCTGTTTGAGTCATACCACGAAGACGGCGTATTCTTTCTATTTTACGCCCCAAATGTGAACTGTTTGTATAAGTTTCTGTTTCCATAATATTTATTTCTTAGTTAAATTAGTTAATCAACTAATAATAATCACCTTTTCTTTAATAATTCAATTTTCTCTCTCTCACTTTGCAGCAGACGTTCATACAATTCCACGATTTTATCCAATGGATTGAACTGCTGGGCTATTGATGTAGCTCCTTGTTCAAAGGTGTTATCTCTAATGTTATTGATATTATATATTGCCTTCTCAACATCAAAATCCTTAATCACCTCAGCAGATATCCCTAATACAGAAGCTATTTGATTTAGAAGCCCTTCTTCGATTTCTTCCTGTTTTTCAATCTTTGAAATGACCTGTTGATTTACACCAAGATCAGCCGCTAAAGCCTCCTGCTTCATACCAAAATAAACACGGATCTTTTGCAGGTTATGTCCGACGTGCCTCCTGTTTGCTTTATTTTTTACTTCGACATCCATATTATTGTTCTTTATGTGATTACATTGAGACAAAGATAGTAAAAATCAACCCATTCTGATTCAAAGTCAACTTTATTTTTTTCAATCCCCAACGCTCTATGCCTACTTTTGTCCAATCAGTCTAAATAAACTGATATTGATCGTGGCGCCACATCAAATACATACACTCAGAGATTGACCGTCAATTCACGGTACAATCGCAGTTTTAACCAATAAAATCTAATAGCCTATGGAGTAAATCAAATCGGTATAATCGGGACATAGATTTAAATCATTCAGAGATTTAACTATTCAAAAACCAATTAGTGAACATACAATTAAACAAAAAACATGAAATCATTTTCTGATAAAACAAACATAGGGACAGACGTTACCCTAAAGACAGTTTATATGATAAGATTCTACCTGCTATTCCTTTTAACAGGAATAATATCGGTAGTCGGAGCCACACAAGTCTACGGCCAGCAGAGCAGAAGCATCTCCGGCGTAGTGAAAAACTCTCAGGGAGAGACGATAATCGGAGCTAATATTGTAGAAAAAGGCACAAACAACGGGACTATTACAAATGTAGACGGACTCTTCACACTGCGTGTGTCGCCCAACGCAGTACTCAAAGTATCTTACATGGGATACATAGAACAGGAAGTCAGCACACGTAATAAAAGTAAACTGGAAATCACGATGGTGGAAGATGCCCGACTGATTGACGAAGTGGTAGTAGTAGGATACGGCTCCGTCAAAAAGCGGGATCTGACAGGAGCGGTAACCTCTATCAAAAGTGCCGAGGTACTGGTTGCTCCTACCAGTAATGTGATGGAAGCTCTTCAAGGAAAGATACCCGGCATGGACATCACCAAAACATCGGGACAGGTAGGCGGTGAAGTCAGCATCCTGCTGCGTGGTTCGCGTTCCATATATGGCAATAACGAGCCACTGTTCATTATCGACGGAATCCCCGGAAGCTATAATCAGGTCAACCCTTCCGATATTGAAAGTGTCGATGTTCTGAAGGATGCTTCATCCACCGCCATTTACGGTTCGGCAGGAGCAAACGGTGTTGTGATTATCACCACCAAAAGAGGAAAAGAAGGCAAAGCCACAATCAACTTTGACGCGTATTACGGCTTCAGTGGATCGCCCAACTACAAACACGGAATGACTCAGGATGAATGGGTGACTTACCAGAAAGAGGCATACCGATATAAGAACGGTGATTTCCCTTCCGATATGTCTGCCCTACTGGGCAAGCAGGCTTTTACAGATGCGTATAATGCCGGAAAATGGATTGACTGGGTAGACGAGGTTTCCGGTAATACAGCTACCACACAAAAGTACAGCCTTTCGGTAAGCAGCGGAACGGAAAAGACAAGGATATTCGCTTCGACCTCCTACAACCGGGAAGAAGGCCTGCTCAGCAATGAAAATCTGAACCGGTACTCTTTGCGGCTCAACATCGACCAGCAACTCTTTTCGTGGGCGAAAGTCGGTTTCACCTCCAATCTGGTGTACCGTGATTTAAATTCCGGCGTGAAAAACACGTTTACCCGTTCCCTCTCCGCTTTCCCGTTGGGGGATGCCTACGATGAGGAAGGCAAGATCAATCACGAATATATCACAGGGCAGTATTCGCCGATGGGAGATTTTATAGAGAATCAATATGCGAACAACACCCGTTCCACTTACCTGAATATGAGCGGGTATGTCGAACTGACTCCTCTCAAAGATTTCACATTCACCAGCCGGATCAACGGGACATTGAACCATTCCCGACGAGGACAATACTGGGGAAACCAATGCAACGCCAACCGTCCGAGTTATGCGGGTTCGCCTCACGCCTCCATCACCAATGACAACGCATGGAATTACACGTGGGAAAACATTCTAGCATACAGCACGACCCTTGCCAAAGCGCATACGGTAGGAGGTTCTTTAATCACTTCGTGGAACAAGAACCAGTCGGAAAGCAACATGGCTGCCGCAAGCGGACAGATGGTAGACCAATGGTCGTTCTGGCGGTTGACTTCGGGTTCCTCCCCACATGTGGAATCGGACTTCGCACAGACACAGAAAATGTCTTTTGCTTTCCGCCTCAACTATTCAGACAAGAGCAAGTACTTATTCAACTTCTCCACCCGTTGGGACGGTGTCTCACAATTCTCCGCCAGACACAAATGGGATGCTTTCCCGGCAGGCGCCATAGCCTGGAGAATTTCCGACGAGACTTTTATGGAAAAGACACGAAGCTGGCTGGACAACCTGAAACTGAGAGTCAGCTACGGCATCACGGGCAACTCCGGCGGAACAGACGCCTATAGCACCACTACCCAAGCCTACGTATATTCTGCCAGCGGAGTCTCCGTCAATGGAAAAATCGTTCCTTTCACACAATACTCGGAGACTTACGGCAGTGCCGACCTCGGTTGGGAAAAATCGTACAACTGGAACATCGGTCTGGACTTCGGCATACTGAACAGCCGCATCGACGGTTCCATTGAATGGTTCAGAACAACCACCAAAGGATTATTATTCAAGCGTATATTGCCCATCACCAGCGGACTGACCGGATGGGGTTCTCCTCTGTCTATCTGGCAGAATATCGCCCAAACCAGCAATCAGGGCGTGGAAGTGATATTGAACTCCCACAATATACAGCACAAGGACTTTACATGGAACACGACCTTGTCCGCTACTTGGAGCAAGGAGAAGATAGACAAGCTGCCCGACGGTGACCTGATCTCCGAGAACCTGTTTACCGGCGAACCGATTCACGCCATTTACGGCTATAAATATGCAGGTATCTGGGGAAGTGACACTCCGAAGGAGACGCTGGATGCATATGGCGTAAATCCGGGATTTATCAAGATAGAGACAGTGGATAAAAACGGAGACGGCGGAGTACATAAATACAGCACCGACGACAGACAAATTCTGGGACATACGAATCCGGATTGGATCATCGGACTGAACAACTCCTTCACCTACAAGAACTTCGATTTATCCGTCTTTGCAATGGCACGCTACGGGCAGACAATCAACAGTGACCTGCTCGGCTACTATACCGCAGAGCAAAGTGTGACCAAGAATCAGCTGGCAGGCGTGGATTACTGGACAGAGGACAATCAAGGCGCATACTTCCCGCGTCCCGGAACGGGAGACGAACAAAAAAAGGTATATCCTTCGCTGAGAGTACACGACGGCTCCTTCATCAAGATCAAGAATATCACTTTGGGATATACCCTCCCCGCCAACATTTCCCGCAAGGTATTGATGGAGAAATGCCGCATCTACGCTACGGCCTACAATCCGTTCATCTTTGTGAAAGACAAGCAACTGAAGGACACAGACCCCGAAACGAACGGTTCGGACGCGTTTCCCACCTATCGGCAATTTGTATTTGGAGTTAATCTTACATTCTAATTAAAGAAGAAAATGACAATGAAAAGTATACATTTAAAAACAGTTTTTTGCTCTGTCCTGCTGTCCGCACTATTCCTGCATTCCTGCTCGCTGGAAGAGTACAACCCGGGCGCATTTACCAATGAAACATTGGCTACCTCAACCGAGGGATACGAAACACTGATCAACCAGTGCTACTTCGCAATGGAAAGGTTTTACTACGGTGCCGCAGACTGGATGTCGCTGACCGAAGGGGATACGGACCTCTGGACGTACAAGGCTAACCAATCGACAAGCTACACCGAATGGTTCTGGTTTTTCGCCGGCACATCGCCCAACACGACCTACACCAATAACTGGTGGAACGGGACATATGACGGAATAGGTTCCTGCAACGAAGCCATCGCCTTAGGCGACAAGCCTCCCTACGCCACAGAAGAGGAACGGAATGCGAAAGTTGCCGAAGCCCGCTTCATGAGAGCTGTCTATTACTTCAACGCAGTAGAACAATTCGGAGGGGTAACCATGCTTACGGAACCGGAAACCAGCCTTAACTACTCTCCTGTCCGCACCGACCCAATGACTATCTACAAAGAAGTCATCCTGCCCGACCTGAGATTCGCATCCGAATGGCTGTCAATCGGGAATCATGCCACGACTACCACTCCGACCAAGAAAGCCGCTCTCGGCTTTTTGGCAAAAGCCTGTCTGCAGACCTACGAGTATGGAAGCACGGAATACCTGCAGGAAGCTCTCGACGCAGCTTTACAGCTGATCTCCGACTGCGAATCGGGTGGCGGGAAATACAACACTTATATGTATCCTACATACAGTGAAGTATTCGAAGAAAGCAATAACTGGGAAAACAAGGAAGCGCTCTGGAAACATCGCTGGTATGCAGGCACGGACGGACACGGTTCGAGCAACGGTAACTACAAGCTAAACCGCAATGACGAGTATTTCCTGTGTGACATCAATAAGTTCGGTGCCCGTGAAGACAATCAGGAGACACGACTGACATGGGAAGGCTCCATCAGCGGCATCTTCATGCCTACGCAACACTTGCTGAATCTGTATGTACAGAATGACGGCACGTTAGATCCCAGATTCCACCAGTCATTCACTACCGAATGGAAGGCCAATAAAAGTTATACTTGGGACGAAAGTGCCGTACACATGTACGACAAAGACGAAACAGTCATCGGCAAAGCTCTGAAGAAAGGTGATCCGGCCATTAAATTTATCATGCCGCAGGATGCGGATTATTCTACGGAAAAACAGAATGAGCACAAGACCGACTATTTGTTGATTGATTACAACCATGTCTACAGTGATACAAACAACAATGTGAACATGAACTACTCGTATACAAATGTAACAGGGAGTTACAAAAACGACGGTACCAGCGAGAATCTGTTCCGTTACTATTATCCGTCACTAAACAAGCACAACAGCAGTAACTATTACGTTGCAAACGCCTCCAAACAAAGAAACGGAAACTTAAACGCTACGTTTATCATGCGTATGGCAGAAGTCTATCTGATTGCCGCAGAGGCTGACATTTATCTGAACGGAGGAGCGAATGCCGCCAAATACCTGAATAAGGTTCGCGAACGTGCCGGAGCAGACCCGCTAACGGGCAGCATGACGGTTCGTGACGTATTAGACGAAAGAGGACGCGAACTATGCGGTGAATATTGCCGTTTCTACGATTTGAAACGGACAGGGATGTTCAAGAGTTCCGATTATCTGAAAGATACTCACCCGGATCTCGCACGGTTCTTTGATCCGAATTATGCTTTACGTCCCATTTCTACAACCTTTACCGCTACCATTATCAACGGCAGTGAGTATCAGAATCCGGGATATTAAATTGTAAGACCTATATACCCAATCATTATCGGTACGATAATCCATATAGCCACGATATTTATCGTACCAATTGATTGGGTATATTTTCCACACCTTTCCACATTTTTTCCACACCGCC
>ERZ791899.643-NODE-643-length-41032-cov-3.530346_pt1 | contig 41032 bp, 40 predicted proteins | sample MGYA00510151_ERZ791899 | MGnify/ENA primary metagenome ERZ791899 (study PRJEB30046, sample SAMN00792118) | human gut metagenome | study: EMG produced TPA metagenomics assembly of the A metagenome-wide association study of gut microbiota in type 2...
GCAATATAATCTCTGGCTTGCAAATAATCCACTTTAATCACTTCGCTTTCAATTTTTCATTATATCCTATTTTCTTCAATTTAACAATATTTATTTGAATATCCCCTAAAAATATACTATAATTGTGCTGAGGTGTAAAAATGAAAACATTAATTATAAACGGTTCTCCCCATAAAAACGGAAATACTTCTTTTTTAGCTAATCTGCTTTCAAAAAAATTAAAAGGCGAAACAGATATAATTTTTCTAAGTGATATAAATTTTAAAAGCTGTTGCGATTGCGAAAGCTGTAAAAAAAATAGTCTATGTGTCCTTGATGACGATGCTCAGGATATTATAAACAGTCTCAATAATTACGATAATATAGTCCTTGCTACACCCCTTTACTATAACCAGCCTACAGGGGATATGATGTGCTTTTTATCCCGTTTCCAGTTGTGGTTTTTAAATCCAAATTTAAAGGCAAATCCAAAGAAAGCCGGCATAATTGTAGTAGGTGGTGGAGATTGTGTTGTAAATTCAGCTGACGCCGAAAAAACAATGCGAATTGCCCTTAGAAGTATAAATACAGCCGTTGTAGCCTATGCCAGAAGCCTGCATACTTCCACTACACCGTCTAAAAACGATACTAATGCTATGTTGGAAATAGAAGAAATGGCAGAAAAATTGAATAATTTATAATATACCAAAATAGGTTCGGTTTATTCCGGACCTATTTTTTTGCAAAAAAAACAAAGCCACAATGGTAGCTCCGTCTTTTCAAACTTATTAAATTCAAAAGCAAACTTTTGTTTCCGTCCCCTAACGGGGTTCATTAGAATTATACAACATTAGAAAGCACGATAGAAAAAAACTGTGGATTGTTTCCGTCCCCTAACGGGGTTCATTAGAATTATACCCTAGCCCTTTGCATCCCACTATTTATGCCTATTACAAAGCCCAAAATCGGCTGAAAAGCAAATAGCCCAACGGTATACAAGATTTTTCATTAAATTTCAGCCAAAAACCCAGTAAATAAGCATATCGGCTGAAAATTCATTTAAAAATAACCTTTTCCTTATTATACACCATTTGCATTTTTATTTCAACCATTAATTTATAAAAACAGCATAAAAATAGACGCAGTAACTCTAGTTACTACGCCTATATATAAAAATTATGTGCCCACTAATTTAATCTTTCAACAGTAACCAAACCTGAAGATGCTGGAGCTACAACGCCCTCATTTACAAAGAATATAACACCATCATTATCAAAATAGTAGCCTACATCTTCTGGCTTTGCAGTTGCACCCTGTGTAAATGCACCTGTTTTATCATTTTTAACAGCTTCATTTATAAGGTTTGCACCTTCTTCTTTGTACTGTGCATTTGTTCCGTCATCAACTACTGAACCGTCAATAATACTAAGGCATAAAGCTGAAACATAAGTTGAACCTTTCTTATCTCCAGAACGCACATTTTCTGTAAATAATATGCAAACCTTGCTATCGTCAGCATATGTAATAGTAGCATTAACTGTACCGGCATAAGCACTATTTGTTTCGTCTAAAGACTTGCCTTTATACTTTTCAACCATAGCACTAGCTTTATCCTGTGCCATTTTCTTAATAGTAGTGTTTAATACCGCATAATTACCAGAAACTACTGGAACACTTGTAGTAACTGAAATATTGCCCTTAGTATCAAACAACTTATCGTATTTTATTTTACTAATATCAATAGCTGAAGGAGAAACTGTTTTGTCTGCTACAATATTAGTAGTGCTTTCATCTACTGTCAATGCTGCAACAGCCACATTTTTATCCATTGTTACAGTTACAAGACCAACAGCATAAGGTGCTACAACGCCCTCATTTATGAAAAATACAGTATTTTCATTTTTATCAACATACCAACCTATATTTTCAGCCTTTACATTATCAAGGGAATCTTCAAAATAGTTTTCCTTGTTGGCATTTATTAATTCCTTAAACTGTTCAATAGCTGTATTCATATCACTTGACTTAATGTTAATAACATTTCCGTCCTCAATACAATATGTTTTAGCAGAAACAACTGTACTACCATGAGCACCACCAGTATATGATTCCTGTGTGTTTACAATAGATACAACACCATTGTTATTACACTTTACATCATACCTAGAAGTAAATGTGCACTTTGATAAATCATCGCCCTCTGTAATATCAGCCTCAAAAGCCTTAATATCAGCCTTTGCCTGTGCAGAAATAGTGGTATTCACCTTTGAACCAAAATCCCCTGTAAATACTGGATATTTAGCAGTAGACTTAGTCTTTCCACCTTCACTGGCTGTTTCAGCATAAGTAAATGATACATTACCGGCTGTGTTTATTCTATTAAAATGAACATCACCGGTATTTATAACAGCTGTCTTTCTGTCTGAATCCCAACTTACGTTAGCTCCAAAACTTGTTGCTATAACTCTTATAGGAACCATAACTTTACTGTTTATAATATCAACAGGTACTTCAACGGCAATATTCTTTCCGTCTAATTTCATTACCTGTGAATGAGCAGTCATTGAAATTGTTGTTTCGCCATATGTGCAAGTTACTGTTTTTGTTTCAGCATCCCAGCTAGTTGTTGCACCAAATGTGTCTGCGAAGAACTTGAAAGGTACAAGTACACGACCATTTTCCATAACCGGTGTTTGGTCTAATTGTACTAATTTGCCATTAAACTCTACAGATATTTCCTGTGCAGCTGATACAGGAAAAACCAACATTGAAGCAGTAAGAACTACTCCTGCAAATAAAGCAATCATCTTTTTCATAATTGTTATTCCTCCTTTTAAACGGAAGCATAGCATAAGCTAAAATTCCACAACGGACCAGAAAAAATGCCTTTTTTCGCATTTTTCCTATAGAGTAATAAAGTGTGCATTTAAGAACTTTTCTCCAATGCACACTCCATAACTTAAAAATTATTCAGCAACTGTAGTTGTTTCAACAGTTGTTTCTTCTGTTGTACTTTCAGCAACTGTAGTTTCTTCTGTTGTGCTTTCGTCAACAGTTGTTTCTTCAGTTGTGCTTTCATCAGTTGTAGTTGTTTCTGTAGTTTCTTCAGTAGTTGTTTCAGTTACATCTACAGCAGAAGCAGATTCAACTTCGTCCTTAGCATCTTCCTTAACTGTGTTAATCTTTACAGTCTTGTTTTCAGCATCCCATTCTACATCTGCACCCATATTGTCAGCTACAAATCTTAATGGAACGAAAACTCTGCTGTTCATAATCTGAGCAGGTACATCAATTTCTAAAGACTGACCAGATACAACAACATCCTTTACATTAGCTGTAAGAGAAATCTTTACGCCGTCCTTTTCGCAAGTAACAGTCTTAGTTTCTGCATCCCAAGCTACTGTAGCACCAAGCTTTTCAGCAACAAATCTGAAAGGTACAAGAACTCTACCATTTTCAATAACTGGGTCCTGTTCAAACTGAACCTTTTCGCCATTAAATTCAACACCTGCATAAGTTGTACCAAAAGCTGGTGTAAGAGCTGCTGATACTGCAACTATAGTAGCTGCAAACATTGTAATCATTTTCTTCATTTTCGTAATCTCCCAATATATAAAATTAAAAAAATTCAGAACAAATTAGCTTCGCTAATTTGTGGCTTGATTTTCAAGCCATCGGATTTATCTTTCCGATTCACATTTAAAAAGGGTAGATTAAAAATCCACCCTTAAATAAATCATAAACTCTGTAACGCCTTTTTAACAAGGTCACTTACTGTCTTATTATCGGCACGGCCTGCAGTTTTGCCCTTAACGGCACCCATAACCTTGCCCATATCTTTCATAGAAACAGCTCCTACCTCATTGATAACAGCTGATATAACCTCATTGATTTCGTCCTCAGACATTTGCTCGGGAAGGTAAGCATCGAGAACTTCAACTTTTTTATTGACTTCATCAATTAAATCCTGTCTGCCAGCCTTTTCAAAGTCAGGCAAAACATCTTTTAATTTCTTAATCTCCTTAGAAATTACAGTCAATACTCCGCTATCATCCAAGCTTTCTATTTTGTTATCCTTTTCAACCTGAAGAACACCTGCACGAACCATCTGGATAACTTCTTTCTTGATAGCATCCTTTTCCTTCATAGCAGTCTTCAAATCGTCAAAAAGTCTTTCTTTTAAAGACATAGAATCAATCCTTCTTTTCCGTCACATTAGTTAAACTTACGTTTTCTAGCTGCTTCAGACTTCTTCTTACGTCTTACGCTTGGCTTGTCGTAGTGTTCTCTCTTACGAACCTCGCCCATGATACCGGCCTTTGCACAGTTTCTCTTAAAACGACGAAGTGCGCTATCTAAAGATTCGTTTTCTTTTACTCTAACCTCAGACACTAAATTTCCCTCCCTCCGGTTACCATATCAAATGCACTCTTAAATTGCATACTACCAAATTATACACAATTTTCGCCATATAGTCAACCATAAAATTAAATTTTTTTATATTTTTGTCGGTTAAACAAAAAGTTAGTGCCTCATTGAGTTTTTTTACTTATTACTTTCGTCTTTACAGTCTTTGCATTGATAGATTGTAACAGACAACGGAGCAAGTCTTAAACCTATGTTGTATTCTCTGTGGTCACATTCTCCCTCTTCAGCTACACAAGGCTTTGTATTAACAACACCACTACCGCCAAAAGTTGAGCTATCGCTGTTAAATACTTCTTCCCATTCACCTGCAAAAGGAACACCAACTCTAAAATCTTCGTAAACAACAGGAGTAAAGTTGCATATTACAAGTAATGTATCTTCTTTCTTTTCTCCTCGTCTTACAAAAGAGTAAATACTTCTTTCCTTATCGTCTGCATTTATCCATTCAAAGCCAAAGGCATCAAAATCCATTTTCCAAAGGGCATTATGCTCTAAGTAAAAATGATTAAGAGCTTTAACATAGCCCAACATATTCTTATGATGGTCATATTCAAGTAAGAACCAGTCCAAAGGACGCTTTTCGTCCCATTCAATAAACTGACCAAATTCGCCACCCATAAAGAGAAGTTTCTTGCCTGGATGAGCCATAGCAAAACCATAGGCAACTCTAAGGTTAGCAAACTTCTGCCATAAATCTCCTGGCATTTTGTCAAGCATTGACTTTTTGCCATGAACTACTTCATCGTGGCTTAACACCAAAACATATTTTTCACTATAGGCATATGTAGAGGCAAATGTCATATTGTAGTGATGATACTTTCTATAAATAGGCTCTTTTTCAACATATTCAAGGAAATCGTTCATCCACCCCATATTCCATTTAAGTGTGAAACCAAGACCGTCATCATCAGCTGGCTTTGTAACATTTGGCCATGATGTAGACTCCTCTGCAATCATATGAGCATAAGGGTTTCTGTGAGCCATAACACTATTAAGGTGCTTTATAAATTCAACAGCCTCAAGGTTTTCATTTCCACCGTACTTATTAGGCACCCATTCTCCGTCATTCTTACAATAATTTAAGTAAAGCATAGATGCAACAGCATCAACTCTTAAACCGTCAATATGGAACTTTTCTACCCAATATAAGGCATTGGCAATAAGGAAGTTTTTAACCTCATTTCTGCCATAGTTGAAAATAAGTGTACCCCATTCCGGATGTTCGCCCTGTCTAGGGTCAGCGTGTTCATAAAGTGCTGAACCGTCAAACTTAGCAAGACCATGAGCATCTTTAGGGAAATGAGCAGGTACCCAGTCTAAAATTACACCAATTCCAGCCTGATGACATCTGTCTACAAATTCCATAAATTCAGTTGGATTGCCATAACGACTTGTAGGTGCATAGTAACCTGTTACCTGATAGCCCCAAGAGCCGTCAAAAGGGTGTTCCTCTATTGGCAACATTTCAATGTGAGTATATCCCATTTTCTTAACATATGGAATAAGCTCATCAGCCAATTCTAAATAACTTAAAAATCTGTCATCTTCGTCTTCTACTCGTTTCCAAGAGCCTAAATGAACTTCATATATGTTCATAGGCACATCGAACTTATCAGTTTCCTCTAAATGTCTGTACCAAGGCTTGTCTTTCCACTTGTACTGGTCAATATCATAAACTAAAGATGATGTACTAGGTCTAAGCTCTGCAAATTTTGCATAAGGGTCAGACTTTTCAATTATACTGCCCTCTGTAGTCTTAATTTCAAACTTGTACTTGTCACAAGATTGTAAATCCGGAACAAAAATTTCCCATATGCCAGACTCTCCTAAAAGACGCATTTGGTGTCTACGTCCGTCCCAAGAGTTAAAATCGCCTATAACGCTTACTCTCTTAGCATTTGGTGCCCATACTCCAAAGAGTACACCCTTAACACCATTCATTTCAGTTAGGTTTGCACCTAATTTGTTGTAAATTTCATAGTTTGTGCCCTGATTGAACAAATAAATATCCATATCAGTAATACCTGGCTGGAATGAATATGGGTCATAGCTTGTCCATTTCTCATCATTAAACCAAGTAAACTCTAACTGATATTGGAAATATCTCTTACGAGTTTTGATTACACATTCAAAAAATCCATATTCGTGGATTTTCTCCATATCATATGTAGTGCCTTTTTTATCATCAATAACCTTTACAGACTTAGCCTCTGGATTAAATACTCTAACAACTACACAATCCTTACCACCTATATTTTCTTCGTGCATACCCAAAATTCTGTGTGGGTCACCACAATTTGAATTGACAATAAGTTGCAAATCACTCATAGAAGTTGCAAAATACATATTAACACTCCCCTTCTCTTTTTGGAAAACTTCCCAAATATAATACAAATACTCTTTAGGTTATTATATAACATTTACCAAAATAATGCTAGTATAAAACTCTAGTTTGATGTAAAATATTAATAGTAATTTATTACGGAGGTAGAAAAATGAATACAAATTGGAATCTTGACAATATATACCCATCTGTAGACAGTACAGAATTTAAAACTGACATAGAAAATTACAGAAAAGCTGTAGACAATTTAAACAAGTGGTGTAGTGAAAACTTTACAAACACAAATAACCCTCAGGAAAAGCTGGAAAAATATATTGAATTAAAAAATTCAGTTCTTGCCTATGAAAAATTAGGTATGTACATTAATCTGGCTCTTGCTGTAGATACAACAAATTCTGAACTTGCTAAGGCTTTAGATACTGTGGAAAATATCGAGTCAAATACTGCCTATGAAAATACTATGCTTATTGAGTTCTTAAAGCAAGTAAAAGACATCGACAAATTAGTAGAAAATAGCCCAGTTTTAAAGGAACATAGCTTTTTTATAACAGAAAAAGTCAATATGTCTTCTCATACTCTCTCTCCTCAGCAGGAAGAAATAATTGCAAAAATGAAAACTACTGGCTCAAATATGTGGGAAAAACTTTGGGACCAGATTTCTTCTACATTGGAAGTTGATTACAATGGCAAAAAAGAGCCTCTTTCTGTTGTAAGAAATTTAGCCTACAACGATGACCCAGATGTAAGAAAAAATGCTTACAAGGCTGAACTGGAGGCATATAAAAAAATAGATATGTCCTCAGCTTTTTGCCTTAATGGTATAAAAGGACAGGTTATTACTACAAGTAAATTGCATAACTATTCTTCTCCTTTGGAACAGACTTTGGCAGACTCTCGTATTGACTCTACAATTTTAAATGCTATGTTTTCTGCCATTGATAAAAAACTCCCTGCCTTGAGAAAATACTTTATTAAAAAATCTCAATATTTAGGCGGTAGTGGCTCTTTAGCTTTTTATGACCTTTTTGCTCCTGTTGGCAAAGAAGATTTAAAATATACTTTAGAGGAAGCAAAAGCCTTTGTATTAAAGTGTTTCTACAAGTTTAGCAAGGATTTAGGAGATTTTGCAACTTACGCCTTTGATAATCAATGGATTGACCTTATGCCTAAAAAGGGTAAAGTTGGTGGTGCTTTCTGTGAAACTATCCATTCTATAAAGGAAAGCCGTATTCTTACAAACTTTGGTGGCACATTTAATGATGTTGTAACAATAGCTCACGAGCTTGGTCACGCATTCCACAACACAAGACTTTTCCACCTTTCACAGATTAATAGTTTTTATCCTATGCCTATAGCTGAAACAGCCTCTAATTTCTGCGAAACAATAGTAGTAAACGAGGCTCTAAAGGAAGCCGATGAAAATTCTGCACTTATTATTAGGGAAAATGACTTACAGGGTGCTACACAATGTATTATTGATATTTATAGTAGATTTTTGTTTGAAGATAGTGTGTTTAAAGCTCGTGAAAAGGGTTCTCTTTCTCCTGAAGAATGTTGTGGACTTATGATAGATGCTCAGAAAAAGGCATACGGAGAGGGTCTTGACGAAAATTATCTCCACCCTTATATGTGGGTTTGTAAACCTCACTATTATGATGCTGACTTTAATTACTACAACTTCCCTTACGCCTTTGGTCTACTTCTTGCAAAGGGTCTTTACAGCCTTTATTTAGAGGATAAGGAGAGATTTATACCTTTATATGATAAGTTCCTTTCTGCCTCAAGTACAATGGAATTAAAAGATGTTGCTAAAATCGCCGGTTTTGATTTAACTACAGAGGATTTTTGGCTTAAAGGTCTTGAACAGATAGAAAAGGAAATAGAAGAATTTTAATGAAAATATTTTTTAATTAATAATTATTGTCATCATTTGACTATTTTTAATAAATACACTATAATATTACGGATTAAAAATAATATGAAAGAAGATACATTATGTTAGATTTTAAACCAGTAACCCTTGAACACAAGGATTTAATAGAAAAATATTATACACAAAAGAATAGATTTATTTGTGATTATTCCCCTGTGGATATTATCATATGGGCACATAACTACAGAACAAAAATTTGTGAAGAAGATGGTTTTCTTTTTATGGTAGCTGGTGACGGCAATATTGAATATTTTATGCCACCCATTTCCATTGGAGATAATGGCGATTTTAAAGGTGCTGTTGAAAAACTTATTGCCCACGCTGAATCAAAGGGAGATAAATGCGTAATCATAAACTTAGACGAAGAATTAAGAGAAAAATTGGAAACAGCTTTTCCTAATCGTTTTAAGTATGATGAAATGCGTGACAATGGAGATTATGTTTATGATGCCCAAAGTCTTATTACTCTTAAAGGCAAAAAACTTCATGGCAAGAGAAACCATATAAACAAATTTTTAAAGGAATATGACGGTAGATGGGAATACGAAGAACTTACAGAAAATAATATCCACGATTTCTTTGATTACCAAATAGGTTGGAGTGAAAACGATAACCAATTTTTCGGCGAACTTTGTGCCTCCTCTACAGCATTGAGAAACTTTAAGTATTTAGGTATAAAAGGTGGACTTATTAGACTTGACGGCAAAATTATAGCTATAACATTAGGTAGTCAACCTTTTGATGATATGTACATTATACATATTGAAAAGGCTGACTATGACATTCCTGGTTCATATCAAATGATAAACCAGCAGTTTGCTATGAGAAATTGTCAAAATGTTAAATATATAGATAGAGAAGAAGATTTGGGTATTGAAGGACTTAGAAAATCTAAACTTTCATACTACCCAGAATTTATAACTAAAATTTATTCAGGTACATTAATATGATAAGATTTGCAGAAAAAAAAGATATTCCATATATTAAAGAACTTTGGGACATAGCCTTTGGGGAAGAACCAGATTTTAACAAATATTTTTTTGATAACTTTTTTAAATATGAGGACACACTTCTCTATATAGAAGAAAGACCTGTGGCTATGTTACAAATGATGCCTTATACATTAAAGGGTATTGGTGCCGTTACTTACATATACGGTGCCACTACCCACCCTGATTATAGAAAAAATGGCTTAATGGGCAAATTGTTGGAAAAATCCTTTGAAATTGATAAATCAAGAGGAGTAAAAGGCTCTGTACTTATTCCGGCAAACCAAAGACTTTTTAATTACTATAGTAAATTTGGCTACGAAACATTGTCTTATGTAGATACAAAGGTAATGAAATCTACAAATGAACTTAAATATACTGTCGAAAAAGCTAAATTTGAAGATTTAAAATCTATGGCAGAAATATATAATAGCTGTTCTAAATTTCTTATAGAAAGAAATGAGGACTATTTTAAAGACCAAATTGAAATGTTTAATGCCCTCGGTGGGGAAGTTTATGTTTTAAAAGATAAAAATATTATTCAATCTTATGCTTTTATTTCTGAACTTCATCCATTAAAAATTCAAGAAATTATTTCAAAAGACAAAGAATACGACCAATTTTTCATAAATTTTTTAATAAATTTCCATTGTGAAAAATTTGCAGAAGTTTCCTCTGTAAACGGCTTAAATCCTATAGGTATGGGACTTTTTTATGGTTCAGAAAAGCCTCAATTTTATATGAATTTAATGCTAAATTAAAAAAAATTGAAAAAAATTAAAAAAAATGCTTGACAAAACGGTAAAGTGTGATTATAATATTATTTGTTCGCTGGTGATTACAGCAAACGAAAACAACCAAATATGCAGTCGTGGCGGAATTGGCATACGCGCTAGACTAAGGATCTAGTCTGGGTTTTCTGGGTACGGGTTCAAGTCCCGTCGACTGCATTGTGCGCGAGTGGCTCAGTGGTAGAGCATCGCCTTGCCAAGGCGAGGGCCGCGGGTTCGAATCCCGTCTCGCGCTCTTTTCTTTTAAATAGTGTGGTGACCCCGCACGGTGATATAGGGTTGTCGCCAAGCGGTAAGGCACAGGGTTTTGATCCCTGCATTCGCAGGTTCGAATCCTGCCAGCCCTGCTTTTTGGTCTCTCTTATATCAATAATTTAATAATGGGCTATCGCCAAGTGGTAAGGCAACGGATTCTGATTCCGTCATCCGCAGGTTCGAATCCTGCTAGCCTAGCTATAATCAGTATTTGAGAGGGTTTTATAAACCCTCTCATTTTTTATTAGCCCCATTTTAGCCCCAAAGTTTTATTATCCCCTCTCTAACTCATTCACAATATTCCTTAATTCTTCAATTTGTTTTTGCTGTTCGTCAGCCCTTATACTTCCTAATAGTGTATTACAACCACATATTATAGCATTGGCAATCTTAGTATCCATTTCACCGTTAGCTACCATATTATTAACCCTTGCTATACTATTTCTTATATCTTTAGGGGTTTTAAATCTAAAATGTAACTTAGCCATCAGCACCACCCCTGGGACTCACGATATTAATTATAACACTTCTATCATCGGGTATTCTATATTCATCTACTAGCTTTTTACATTGCAAATTTACTAATTCCCTTGTATCAAATTTTTTAGCCCCATTATCTATGACTTTTTCACCCTGGCGTATATCATAGCTAAATTTATACCTACCCTTTTCAGGCACTATCATCCCTACCATAAATGGGCTATTTATTTTTTGCAATTCTTTAATTCTACTTGCCAACTTGTCTATTTCTTTCATTTTCCTAGCCTCCTTAATAAAAATAGCCCCCACAGATTGTAGGAGCCATTCAATAATTACTTTTTCTACTTAAAAGCCTGATAGTATATAGCTTTAGCCTTATTATCAAGTACAAAGGCATCATAAACAATTCTACCCTCTACAAGGCTACCACTAATACCTGGGGGATTAGTATGGGTTGTGTAGTCCTCTAACTTAGTAGGGGCTACTGTTGCCACAGAATGGGCCAACATAAATCCAAAATTTTCAGGAAGTCTATTACTTGGAACCTTTACTACTGCACAGCCGTCAAGGTTAGATATAACCCCCTTAACCTTTAATAAATTGTCAAGCTCTGTTTCAAGTGTAATTTCAGGATTTTTCTTTATTAATAAATATGTAGCAGGTGTCACAAGTAAAACCCTACCAGTTTCAGGCACTTCCGCCTCATCAAGTGCTGAATTAGCACTGATAATCTCATCGTATATATTATCGATTGTCAACTCTCTAGCGGGTGGCTTGTGACCTGCATTTTCACACATAACCTTATATACATACTTATCAATTTCAGGTATTACAACCTCTCGCATTTGTCTAGCTAAGGCACTACCCGCTTCTAGTGTAGAGGCTGTTTCTTCCTCATCTAATTTATCAATTTCAAATGTAAATGAACGGTCTTTCTTCAACATAAATTCCTCAGTAGTAGCATTTAGTGTCTGTACCGTACCATATCTACTGCCTTGGTTTGTGCCATTTCTGTTGTAGTCGTTCATTTCTGCTGTAGTAATTTTATATACCTTAACTGTGTGGGCTCCACTCCAGTCAAAATCATTATTAGTTAAAATACTCTTTTTACTCTCTGTTGAAAATAATTCGTCAACATAGGGCAAAAACTTAGTCGCTAACTGTATAGCCATTTAATTAATCACCTCTTAAACCAAACGCTGAACGCAACCCGCCTGACCCCTCGCTTAAAGCTGGGTTTGTCTTTTCGGGTACACGCCCATTACTCTTAAATATTTTATCAATCTGTTTTCTTAATGCTCTATCGAATACCTCTACTACTCTATTGTAAGAGGTATTGTAATTATCTTCACTAGAATAGTCCATTAATTCAACTAGGTCTATAGGATAACCGTTATTAGTTAAAGACTTAGTTGCTGATAATTGTAACCTATTCTTTAATAATTCAGCCTTAACAGCCTCATCATCTTCAATCATACTTCTTAACCTTTTTCGCTCCTTAGCAAGTCTTTTTTCGACTATGTCATTAAGTTGCTCCTGGGTAAATTTTTTTACCTCTTCGTTTTCCTGAACCTCTGTATTAGGTTCATTTAAGTTATTACCTTGCTCCTGCAAGTCGGTATTAACTTGATTAGTATTATTCTCGTTAATAATATTATTGTCCATTGTCAGACCCTCCTATTTGAGTATTTAGGCAGTTTATACACTTGCCTAGGTGTCTATTATTAGGAAGTCAGAATTTATTTGAAATTCTAAAAAAATGTTACATAACAAATAAAAAAAGAGGGAATACATAGGCAGTCAGCAAACCTACATATTCCCTCGCTTATCTCATAAGCTCCCTATATTTCAAGCAACCTATAGGGGGTACTAATCAATATTTATTTGTTATATGTTTATTATACCACATATAGGGGGTATATGCAATAAAAACTTTGTAAATTCTAGTATTTCAGCATATTTTTATACCCTCTAATAGTCTAAAAAGAGGGCTTTTGCACCCTCTTTTTGTCTGTTTTATATTTCTTTTAACTCAACCCAACGGATAATATTGCCTGCCTTTGTTACCTTTCCTGGGCTCGTTTCAGGTGGCTTAATTTTATAGCTTAAACCATAGGACTTTATTTTTTCCATAAATTTGTTAAATTCTGATTCCGTTGTGTAGCTTATTTGTAATTTAATCAATATCATATCTCCCTATTATTATATTTTTTTGTGACCGTATCGTGTGTATTATATCTGTCTTGGTAGGTTAGCTTTTTATTTCCTGTTGGTAGCGGGTTTATACTTGACAAACCTAAGCAACCCATTTATAATACTCTTGTATTTATCTGAATTGCTCTTCGGTTTGCTGGAGGGTTGCCCTCTGTGGTGTTGGTAACACTATAGGGGGCTTTTTTTCTTTTTGGCTCTTTCCATTCTCTTTCCTTGTATTAAACCATAGTTATACATAGCCATTAAATCGGCTCCCATATCCTTAGTATTCATCTTTTTCCATAACCTTGGCACACACCAATTAATTGGCTGATACCCTAGTATCTTTAACATTTTATAATCTTCGATTTTTGTATTAACAAAATCTAAATAATCGAATAAATCTAAATAGTTGGCGTCATTTTGATGTTTATTTTTATACACTTCCTTTTCTGTGTCAGTTGCTCCTAAATATTTAGAATAAATCTGTGCAATTGAAACAAAGTTCTTGCGTCCCTCGTTCATAATAATTTGCCCTGTTTTGTCATCAAAAAAGCTCTCAAATTCGCTTAATACACTATCTTCTCCTAGTCCGGCTTTTAAGATACATATTTGTCTATATGTAAGTTCCCCTAGTGTACAGCTCCACATATTTATTTTTTTATCTATTAATTTCATAATCTCATTTCCTCCTAAATCAATTTTAATTATAATAACGGTTTATACTCTACATAGCATATTCAGAGGCAAATTCAAGGCATAATGTGAGCATTTGAGCTAAATTCAAAGGGTTCAAAGCAAATTTGTATAACCCTTTATATTATTATATAAGGCTTTATATATATTATTTTTTTTATTCAATTTTATAAAATCTCCTTTGAATGCTTTGAATAGTCAATGTTTAAGCCACTTTTTATTTGAATTACCCCTTGAATTTGCATTGAATGTCTTTTGAATTAGACATAGTATATGAACGGTGTATTTGATGTTTTTCTCTTTTTCTTCAACCCTGCCACTTTTGCGTCTTTAGCAAATGGATTTTTTGATTTGTGGTTATAGCCATTTTCATAACAATAGTTTTTATACATAGTCCATATAACATCTAGTACCTTACCATTGTCTATCCCTCTAAATTTATCGCCCTCACTTTCAATAAATTGTGCAACGGGGTTGTTTTCTAGTCTATATTCTTCAATAAGTTCATTTACTCTAGCAGGAGTTGTAAAACCTTTTGATAAAACCCCCGGTAATCGTTCAATAGCTGAGGCAATTATATATTCAATAACCGTTTCTGTTGTTAGTTTCTTTGCCATATTTACATCAGGCTTTGACCTAAAATCAGCTTCAAAGGGTATTAATATCAATCTTCTTTGCCAACCATTGCTAGTATCATTAACCCTAGGTATTGCATTACCTGAACTAATTATTTTACCTCTAAATACAGCTGTGAACTCGTCTTGATACAGCCTCTTAACTGTCTGTGGCTCACAACTTGTCAATGTTTTCAAGGCTTGTGGTTCTTTTACATAGGTATCGTTTATATCGTTACATAAAACAACCATTTTATCCATAATTGATAATCGCCCTTGTGGTTTCCCTAGTTCTTCCCAGGTCTTAAATTCAACCTTGTCTTTCCCAAAAATCCTAGACAATAACTCAAAAAATACACCTTTACCATTACCACCTGTACCGTAGATAAAAAAGGTCTTTTGCCACGGGTTGCCCTCTATGAAACAATATGCTATTATATCCAATAAGAGTGTATAAACAGCATAATCATCACAAGCTATGCTAAAAAAGAAATCATCAGCTATTTTCCCACTAACTTTATCTAATAGTGCATCTTGGCTGTAATTATGTGGCAAACAGTAACTAAAATACATATTATTGTTATACTCCTCTAGTTTCTGTTCTTTTAGGTTATATACCCCGTTAATAAAAGGTATACATTCCTTTGTAAATGTTGCCTTTGGTGCTAGGGTTATAATATACTCAAATACTTCATTCCTATAGTGTCTAGTGGAGTTGTTTAACTCTCCTATAAGGGTAGTATTATTGCTATCGGGGGTAAATGGTTCGTATACTCGCCCGATTTTTCTTTTTCTAGGCTCATCATCTATAATAACAATGTCATACTTCTGTATAACATACTCAGCAACTTCCCTGTAACCTGTTTCTTTTGGGTTTATTAACCCCGTCACACTATCATATACTAGGGTTGGGGTGTTAATATTAAGGCTGTTTACAAACCTTTCAACTATAGGCTTTAAGTTGTCAGTATTAAGGGAATAATACTCTTTTTTATTATTATATATCCTCCAACCAGTTGGAATATAAGCCCTACTACCTAGGGAATTACCAATAATATCATTTACATTTTTTGTGCAACAGCCTATAACAATACTATTACTTGACCAATAATTACTGTTAAATATTGTGGTTATTTCCCTTAATTGTTGGTCACTTTCAATGAATATAACACTATATCCACAAGTCAATAGCATTTCAGCAACACTAAACACATCAACAACAAATATGTATTTACTGTTACCCTCTTGGTCGTTCTTTAGCAGGTTAGGGAGTGCATTTTTACATATTGTAAAAATATCATAATCCACCTAATCACCTACCCTAACATTTTCCCTATATTCTCTAGGGTCGCTTGTGCTTTTATATACTTATTTTCAAGAGTTTTAAATTCATCAGGTGGAACGGCTACATTATCAACTTTAATTAACCATTGTTTACCCTCAGGCTCCTTATAAGCATTTAATTCACCTTTACGGCACAAGTGGGCTACACTTTCAGGGCTGATATATAACCCTGTAATCTTTTTATAGTATACTGCATATTGCTTAGTCGTCATAATTTGCATTGTTATCCCTCCTTAAAAAATCTTTTCAAATACATCAACAACAACTGCATTGTCACTATCACCATTTACATTTACTTTGACCTTACTCCCTAAAGTATAGGTTACAATAACATCCTCATTTATATAGTCAAATTCTACATTGACAATATCGTCATTAATAACCTGCAATAGGTCAGTTAAAGCCTTTTCAAATCGGTCGCTTGTACTTGTTTTAACCATATTGACCACCTATCCCTCTATTAATTCATTTACTGGAATATCTAAAGCATTTGCAATCTTTACGGCTGTATCAAGTGTACAAGTCTTGCCACCTCTTACGGCTGAAATTGTAGCCCTTGCTAGACCCGAAGAACTAGCAAGCTCCCTTGTCTTGATTTCTTTTTCAGCCATTAATGTAATTAGCTTTATTCTGTTTACTCTCATTTCATCACCTCACATAAAACTTTTGCTTTTGTAGTTGTATATTAATATAAATTTTTGCTTTTGTTAATACTTTTTTTAAAGTTTTTGCTTTTATTTTTGTTAAATATATGCTATTATTATCATTGAGGTGATAAAAAATATGGACTTAGGTGAAAGAATTAAAAATCTGAATTTAGGTGAAAGAATTAAAAAAGTAAGAGAAGAAAAGGGAATAAAACAAAAGGACCTTGCTGATAAAATAGGTATATCGTATGTTATGTTAAGTCAATACGAAAGGGGTGTACGCACACCTAAATATGAAATGATTGATAAAATAGCTAAGTCCCTTGATATTGACCCTTTTTATTTAATGTATGGGGAAAATGACCCAATGCTTTCTGTTACTAATTTTGTTAAAGAATTTAATAATAGTACAGAACTAATAAACCAAAAAATAGATATGGTTCTAAAAGCCTTTGATATAAATAATATTAAATACGAAATAAGCAAACAAACACATAATAAGGGTTATATACTTGAAATAAAAGTGTTTTTAAACGGAGAGTTTTTTATTTTAGATACTGACGAATTAATCTATATATATGACTCTGCCTATAATATATTTAATGATTCAGTAAAAAGTATTATTGAACTAATAGAAAATTATAAAAAAGGGTGATTGAATGGCTAACAAAACCAATTCAACTATAAATGGTAAAGATTATTACAGAATAAGGGCTGATGTTGGAAAAAAGCCTGACGGAAGTCGTATTAGAAAATCATTTTATGGTAAGAATAAAAAAGAGGCTGAACAAAAGCGTGACGAATACCTTAATCAATTAAAACTAGGGCTTAATGTTGATTTTGACAAGGCGTCTTTAGGTGACCTAATGCACTCCTGGCTATATGACTTCAAGAGGGTATCGGAGAATATAAAGCCCTCCACATTCAGCCGATATGAGGGCATTTATAGAAAATATATACAACCCTATCCAATAGCAAGCCTTAGACTAACAGATGTAAAAACGGTGGTAATACAGCGATTTTACAATGATTTATTTGATATGGGGTGTACATCAGCTTCTATCCGTACCCTTAACAGCTTACTTAGAAACTTTTTTTCTTTTGCTATAGAACAGGACTATATAATAAAAAGTCCCTTAAAAGGAACCACTATTCCCTCAAATGCAGGGGAATTGACAAAAGATAGAAAACTAGATGTATATACTGACGACGAAATAAAACAATTAAAAAAAGCCCTTACGGGCTATATACACGAAAACTTAATACTGGTCGCTCTTGGTACTGGAATGAGGCAAGGGGAATTATTGGGACTACAATGGAAACATATAGACTTTGATAATCTAACTATAACAGTAAGCCAAACACTAAAAACATATAGTGACATAAAAGCAAATGGCACAAGAAACCTCGTAACAGCCTTACAGACACCCAAAAGTAAACACAGCATAAGGACTATACCAATACCTAAAAACCTCGCAATAGTCCTAAAAAATCAGCAAAAAATCATAATAGATAGGGCTAAAACCCTTGGGCGTTCTTTTAATAAGGATTTATTTGTTTTTAGTAATAATCAACTATCATATATTGACGCCAGGGCGTTGCTCAGGTCTTATAAGCGTATGCTTAATAGAAACAATATCAGGGAAAGGGACTTTCACAGTTTAAGGCATACATACGCCACCCAGTTAATAAGGCGTGGGGTATCTATAGAGGTTATAGCTGAATTACTTGGCCATAGTTCAACCGAAATAACCAAAATATACGCCCACATACTTGATGACGATAAACAAAAAGCTGTTGCTAAATTAAATGATATATTTTAACCCCATTTAGCCCCATTTTAGCCCCAAAGTATTTCTATACTACAAAAAATATTATGTTAAAGTATCTAAAACATTAGTATTTAAGCCTATATTTAACATAGCTTATAATATATAATTTTACTTTATCGTTTCCGTCATCCGCAGGTTCGAATCCTGCTAGCCTAGCTAAGTTGAGAAGGTTTTTACCTTCTCTTTTTTTGTCTATTATATATTTTTATGTAAACCACAAATGAGGATTGTTTATCACAATTTTTATTTGTTACTTCTCATTTGTTTACGGACTTCCAATCAGACCAAATTAACGACCTTAATTTGCGACTTAACAAGTTAAACCATCCGATTTATCTTTCCGATTCATTGGTCAGAACTTTCAACTTTGTTGAAAGCCACACTTCGTGTGTCCGATTTATCTTTCGGTTCATTAAAAAAAGTGTAAAGTACTACATTTAATACTTTACACTTCTTACTATACTTCATATATTCACTTTTAAGCCTTAACCATTAATATAACAGCTATTCCTCATCGTCATCTACAGGATAAACCTCATACAATTCAATTTTAGATAATATATAATCTACATCTTCTTGCATTTGCTTATGTTCTTCTTTTGTTAAGTCATCATCATATAAGCCGTCTAAAAATCTAGGAATGTGATAACATAACTCGGTATGAACTCGTTCTTCTAAAATATCGTGTCTTACTTCATATTCCCCGATGGTTACTATCCATATAGCTAATGATGTACTATCTTTAACCAAAAGGTCATTATCTTCATCAGTCAAATAATCAGTAATATTTTCAGTTTTTTCCCAACCTTTTTTCCCTAAACGATTAAATGCAACTATTAATCCATCCTTATAGTCTTGATATGTCAACTCTGGGTCTACTCTCATAATTATTCCCTTCCCATAATACCTAAATTTTTATCTTTTCACTATCCTGTTCACTAAAAATGCTACAACATTTAATACTATAGCAACTATCCCCATAGTCATTACATCAGCTTTTGCAAAGTATGTTACAGTATAAATGTATTGCAAAGGCTCAAGTATTTTTAAATACTTACTTACATCTATAAATATAGGGCTAAGAACTACAGAAGTTACTGCCAACACCGGCAATATCCCAAACAGAATTTCCTCTTTAGGCAAGGCACTTAATAAATAAGCAAAACCACTTAATACAAATAAATATATGCCATACCTTAAAACAGCCTCATTTGTCAATTCTCCGGCTATTTTTGATGAAATAATAGAGAATATAGTAAACAGCAAACAACCTGCAAAAATGCAAAAATAGCCATTAATTCTAATACCCTTTTTCCTATCTCTCACAGCATTTACAGACAAAAGCACAACACCTAGCATAGTATAAAGAGCCACTACATTTGACACGCTAAAAAGTTTCTTAGATGCAATCTGTGGAGAATCTACATATTCTGTATCAACGGTAAACAGCTTATCACTGTCCATATACTTTCCATAGTCCTCATCTACTGTTACAGGTATATTCTTATCCTTTAAATAGTTATTTGCTATTTCAGGAGCTTGTTTTGTTATAATTGAAGAATACACAACTTCATTTATCATTTTGTGAAGTACAGAGGAATTAGATGTTATACAGCCTATAGACCTTGTCAAATCCCCTTTTTTATATCCATCCTCAAAGGAATTTTCAAAGACATAACCACACTCTATTGTTTTAAATTCCACATCTTCTTTCATTTTTTCTATGCTGTCATACTTTTCAAATTTAACAACATAGTCCTTACTTAACAAATCTTCACAAACAGCCTTACCAACTTCTCCTGTAGCATAAACACCTACTGTTATCCCCTTGTTTTCAAGAGTAGTAAAGTTCTTTATTCCGTAGGCTATTACTGGCATTAACAAAAGAGCAATAACAAAGGCTGGCATTTTACACAATCTTTTTATATAAATCAGTATTCGCCAAAAGACACTCATCTTTTTATCGCCCCTTTCAATGCTGTAACAACATAGAGAAATACAGCAAATACAATTCCGTATTTTAAGGAAGCATAGTCATAGGCAGAAAACATACCCATAATTTGGCTACCTACAATATTTACTGGAGAGTATTGGCTTATTGCCTTTATAGTATCCGGAAGAAGTGAAACTGGTACAAAAGCACCACCTAAAAAGCCAAAAACCATACTAAAGGCAAATATCAAAAGCCCTCCATAACTTCTATCTCCACATAATGTATAAACAGCAGTTGTAAAAATAGAGCCAATAAAACAAGGCATAACAAAGGATAATATATTAAACTGTATATCCACTCTTAAAATACAAAACAGCCCTAAAATTATTAAATAAATAACTGCATATATTAAAAATACTATTATGTTTACTACAAGAGAATTAAGTAAAAAGCCAACTCCTGACATTTTCAACTTATTGTAAAAAGCTCTATTGTGTCCACTTACAACTGGTGCCATTGCCATACCAGCAAGAAGTATAACCATAGCCAAAGCCATTGATAAATAGTATTCCTTTACAGTTAAATCACTTTCGCTATTTACCATATTTGTATCAAAATATGTAGCTCTTGGCAAAACAGTATTTACATATTCCATATCCAGTTCAGCCAATTTAAGTATAGAAACCTCTTTGCCGGTTTTAGCCAACAAAGCATCTTGAACAGAATATACACCTGCCTGAACGGCTGCAAAAATGCCACAACCACCCTCTGCTAGATTTTCAAAAAGTTTATTGTTTAAGTCTGTACCCTTTGGCAATATAAGTATTGGGTGGAGATTTTCTCCTTTTAATATACTATGAATATAGTCACTAGGCAAAATGACTCCGCCTAAAGCAGAGCCATTTTCAACCATATTTTTAACTTTGTCTTTACTGTCAACTAATTCAAATTTGCACAGCGTACCTACACTTTCCATATTTTCCACAATAGAAAGTGCCATATCTTCTGTTGCACCACCATCAGGAATATACATAGCTACAACTGACTTTTTTATTTCAGCTGAGCTTTTATCCATAGCAGAAATACCAACAAAAGACACTATACCCATAGCCAAAACAAGAATTTCTGCACCTATTAAAATTTTAGGCAAAAGGTACAATGACCTTTTTAATTCCATAAATAAATATCGTAAAAACATTTTTATTTTAATCCTTTAAATTTTGACATTATCTCTGTAAATTTATCTTTCGCAGAGTTCATTGCATTTTCAACGGTTTCCTTATCAACCTTAAATACTTCCATAGCCTCACTATCTGGGGCAGCTATATCCTCACTTAAAGGTCTGACATCTAAAAGACCATTACCTGAACAAGTTACACCCATCATATCTACATTAAATTCGCTTATATCAGCATTTAATGTATCCTTAGCTGGAACAACCTTTGCTTTAAGACTTATACCCTGGGTATCTCTACCAGAATTACTCTTGTCAATGCTTGCTAAAAGCTGATTATTCTTTGTATCATATCTACCATTTGCTACAAGTTTAATATTATTTCCAAGAGCATCGTCAATGTTTAATTCCTTCGAAGAATCAATAGAATTTTCCTTATTTTCTGCTCTGTCGCTGAGAGATAATTTAAGTACACTACCGTCACTATTGAAAGCAACTTCACTATTTATTAAATCTATAGGATTTTCACTGCCGTTAAGTGCCATATTAGCATTAATGTCCATTACAGAATTGTCTACTGTTACATTCATACTGCTTTCGCACTTTACAAGCATACCACCATTTATGTAGAAGTTAATACTTAAATCTCCAAACTTTGCATTTTTCTCTACATTTGAAATTGACTCTTGTATACTATTCTTTATATATTTTTCTAAGTCTGCTTCATTTTCAAAGAAATACTGGTACATAGGCTGTGAAGTATACATATATGTGGCATATTCAGTCAAGAAATTTTCAAAACCTGAACCCTTGCTTGTATCTCTTACAACACCTATTATAAACTTGTTTACATCTTCATAAGGTACTGTAAGTGTATAGCTTTTACACTTTAATTCCTTTTCCCCTACAATAACATCTTTATTTTCATTCTTTTTTAAAGTAGCATTTTTAGTAGCCTCTTTCCAATGAAGATTAGTATAATACTGTAACTGGCTTGTAAAATCACTATAAATATTAAAATATTTGTCAGCCTTTTCTGTTACCTTATTGTCATCAAAAAGCTTAACTGAAAAATCCTTATCCTTGTTATATTCAGCACTTGAACCTTTCATTAAAGGAGAGTCAAAGTATTGTTTTAAAATATTGTCGCAACCAAACTTAATTGCCTTTTCATAAAGGGCAGGAGCATAAATTACAATGTCCTTATTATCTGTATAAGAATATAAATCCATAAGGGCGGTATTTTTATATAAAGCTGATACCTTACTTTGAGCAAGTTTCTTATCCACATCTTTGTCAAAACTAAAGCTGATACCACCACCATTTATGCTAGGCATATATGAATTGTCATTTACATTTAATTCAGCATCAACAGAAACTGACTTTGTATCTATCATATTTACTATATCTTTCAAGCCTATAGTATTTATTATAGATGTTCTGTTTACATACTGGTTAAAAGTCTTTGTAGTAGCTCTCTTTATAATATTTACGGGATTTAAAACTGCATAAGCTGTAGTTGCAACCATTGCTACTGCAACAACAGAAATAACTACTTTACCAAGATTTTTTAATGGTTTTCTTTCCTTAGTATCAAATTCAGATTCTGTATTTTCCTCTTTTGTTTCCTCTGAAGTATTTTCATCTACACGATTTTCTGTTACTTCTTCTGCACTTTCATCTGAAACATTTTTTGTCGATTCGTTATTAAATTCCTCTACACTATTTTCAGGGTTTTGCCCCGAAGGCTTGTTTTCAATATCCTCCATATTTTTAATATTATCGTCCACTTTTTATCCCTCGCATTCCTTTAAAATTCCGTCTTCTATTTTGTATAGTTTAGTACATAAATCTATTTCATCTCTATCGTGGGTACTCATTACTACAGTTCCACCATTTTTTACATAATTTGAAATATAAGAATTTACTTCCTGTTTGCCATAAATATCTAAGGCTGAACCTGGCTCGTCTAATAGCATTATAGGTGCATTGTTTGAAAGTGAAATACCGATGCTTAATCTTCTTTTCATACCACCTGAAAGCTCATTAACTTGCTTGTTCAAAAATTCGTCAATACCCAAATCCTTTAAAACGCCATTTTCAAATCCATCTTTTATTTTTCTATTACTGCCAAGCCACAAAAGTAAATTGTCCTTTGTAGTAAGTTCATCAATAAGTGGATTTTCCTGTGGTACATAAGCAATATACTTTTTGAAAACACTTTTCCTGTCTGCAAGTTCATTGTTGTAATATATTTTTCCAGACTGTGTCTTGTTGACACCAGCCATAATAGAAAGCAATGTGGTTTTTCCACAGCCATTTGCTCCTATTATGCCTATACATTGACCTTTTTCAGCAGTAAAACTTATATCGTCCAAAACAGTGTTCCTATATCTTTTAGAAATATTTTTTACTTCTATCATAAAATATACCTCTTAAAACTTATTCGCTTCTTCCTTGCCTTCTTTTATAGCTCTTGCTTCTTCTTCCTTAGCCTGTTTCTTAGCTAAAGCTCTGGCCTCTCTAGCCTCTTTTTCTTCAGCAAGTTGCTCACAATAAGCATATTCGTCAAACTCTACATTGTTGTCATAAGGCTTTAAATTTCTATATAACATAGCACAAACAAAGCAAGTGAAAGGTATTGTAAACAATATACCTATACTACCTACAAGTGCCTGTAAAATTTCAACAACTATTCTTTCCTTGTTAAGAAGTTCTGTCATTGAACTATTGTAAATTACAATAAGTACAGTAACTGTAAGACTACTACCAATATATGCAAGTACAAGTGTATTAGCCATTGTACCCATCATATCTCTACCAATAACCATACCACTTTTGAAAAGTTCCTTAGGAGATATGCTCATAACCTTTAACTTTAATTCGTGAAGTGATGAAGAAAGTGACATAGCAACATCCATTACTGCACCCATAGCACCGATTATAATAGCTGCGAATATAATAGCAAGCAAATCAATAGGGTGGTCTGGATTTACTGTTGTAAGAGAATATGAAGATTCGTCTACAACACCAGTAAGGGCAAGTATCTTTGTCATAAAAAATGTAAGAATACCGGCCAATACAACACCACCAAAACAGCCTATACAAGATGTAAGAGTTTTTGTGTTAGGACCGTTTACAATAAGTAATGTCATAATTATTGTGTAAGCACATATGCCTACTGACCATAAATAAATATTCTGACCACTTATAACAGCCGGAATAAATACTGCAAAAATAGCAATACAAGTAAAGCCTAATGAAATAATTGTGTTAAGACCTTTAGTTCTGCCAAAGAATAAAAGTGCAATCAAGAATATAGCACCTAATACTAAAAGTGCGTCAGTTCTTATATATTCTGTAAACTGCCAACCATTAGTATCATCATAGTCCAAAAGGATTTTATCCCCCTTTGTAACCTTTCTGTAAGGAACAGGGTCGTAATCATCAACAACCTGTGTACCCTCTATTTCCTCTCCCGTATCTTTTAGGGTACATTTAAAGGAAATTTTACTACCACCAAGACCATTCTGGTAAGTGTAGTCCTGTTCATTAGTTATTTCAGTAATAACCCCAGGATGAGTGGCATCTACACCTTGATTATTTAATAACTTATAATTTGCCATAGTGTACTTGTTGCCAAAATAGCAAAATAGTATACTGAATATAACAACAGCAATATACACTATAATATTTTTTGTTTTATAACTCAAAACAAACACCTCTTTCTCATTCCTAGTTATTGTATCACAAATGCCGAAAATTGTCATAAAAACTTTGATTTGTAATATTTTTATAATATATTTAGGCAATAAAAAAAGCCCCTTTCGGAGCTTTTTCTATATTGTATTATTTCATTTTAAGCATACTTTCGTTTGCTTCTTTGCCTGATTTATTTACACTCTTACCTAAAGCAAGTTCCCAATAGTTAGAGTCGCTAATAAGTGGAGTCTGGCTATTGTTCTTGTATTCCTTATTGTAATTTTCAGTAGGAATTCTATCAACCGCACCACCATTGTATGAAACAGCACCAGTTACAGTATAGTTGTACTGGTCAGCCTTATCTGTAAAGAAGTTAAAGTTGCTTTCAGCATTGTTATATGCCTTAACATCAATAAGAGTAAGACTTGGGTTGAAGTTAGTTGTAACACCACAAGCTAAGTTATCGTAAGCAACACAATTTTTAAGAACATGGTTTACAGCAATATTTTCGCCACCCATTTTGAAACCGTTGTGACCACCAGCACCGTAAGGAGTTTCTGTACCATCTTCATTTAATCTAAGACCCATTTTGTAAGCCTGACAATTTTCAAGAGTTACAGCACCAATAGCACCAGTATTTACCTTTGTATAGCAATCCCAACCGTCATCAAGGTTATGGTGTGATTTACAATTTCTGTAAACATTACCGTCGCCAGAAGTAAGTTTAGTACCAAAACCGTCAGCATTAATCATAGCTGGGTCACAGTTGTTGAAAGATTCACAATTTTCAATAAGGTTATAACCTGGCCAAAATTCTCTAGTCTGGTCATCATCAATTCTACTAATCTGGAAACCTGTATCTCTGTTATCATAGAAACGGCAATTTCTAACTACACAATGAGAACCACCTAAATTAAACGCCTTTAAGTTATTACCAGAATTTCTGACATCCATATTTTCGAATACCCAGTAATTACCGCCTGTATAGAAACCTGCACAAGTAGCACCTAGGTCAATGATGGCTCTATCATTTTCGTCAGCTCTAATTGTCTTTGGCTTTTCAGCTGTACCGTCATCGCCTATAGAAATATCAATTCTTGATGTTCTGTTGTATACACCACCGGCAAGCTGAATTGTCTGACCAGCCTTGCAAAGACCAATTGCTGTATCAATATCAAAAGGATTTTCCTTTGTACCATCGCCATTGAAACTACCCTGTGGAGAAACATAAAGTGTAGTAGCATTTGCTGGAGTTTCCTTGCAATAAACAGTCTTTCTAACAACAATAGGTTCGTAGCTACTGAGGTTGAGAGATTTATCTGGAGTATAAACAGCTACAATCTTGTTTGCTGTATTGTTTTTAAGTTTAGCTGTAAAGTGCTGAGTATCAGCCATATCTACATTCTGAGCAACAACAGCATCATTTACCTTAATTGTTACTTTACCCTTGCTGTCAGATGTAGCTAAATCAAAGCCATAGTTTTCGCTTGTTGAATAGCCCTTTGTCTTAAAGCTAATACCTGCTGTAGCTGGTTCTTCTTCCTTTTCAGCAACTTTCTGGTCTGTACTTCTGTCAGAAGTTCTAAATTCTACATTTGATACATCAATGTCAGCCCATCTTGAAGTAAAGAAACCAACATAAACCTTATCACTCTGAACTGTAAGGAAACTATCGTCATTGTAAACTGTAGTCTGAGTTTTACCTGTCTGATAGTCATAGCACTTAGCATAAAGACCACCATTCATTCTTTCGAGAGTAACTCTGTATGTATTACCCTCCTTAGGGAATTCACTATTAATAGCGTAAGGTCCAATTCTCTTACCACCACCGTCAGTAGCAGTAACACCTTCTCTTACAATAAGGTTAATTCTGTTCATATTAATAATCTTATCGTAGTCCTTAGTGCTTTTATCTGCTGGATAGCCTGTACCAGAATAACCACCACAAATTACCATATTAGATGCAAAAACAGCACCGTTATCAAGAGGCTGTGAAACACCCTCGCTATCTTTCTTTGCCTTGCTTTCATCAGTAACAATCTTACCATCTTCGCCAGTCAAAGGAATAACATCTCTGGCCATAATACCAAAGGCTTCCTGACCACTTCTCTTAGTATCGTTGTTATCGTGTTCAAGGTACTTGTTTACCTTAATGTCAGCAGTAACTCTGAAATCTTCGTTACCGTCTACAGTTGTATAGTAATAGCTAATACCGTCGTGGTCCTGTGTAATCTTACCAGAGCCGTTCCAAGACCTTACATTAATCTTGCCATTAACTGTGCCATAGTCATCAGCTGTAACACCACTAATACCCTCGTCTTGCTTGTCGTAATTAGAACTCTGACCAAATACAACCTTTCTCCACTTAGCATCTTTAGCCTCAACTACTGTACAAGGTAATTCTACACTACCTTCCTTGCTACTAACAGTAACAGAAGTCTTGCCAACCTTAGAAGTATCAAATTTATCTGTGTTTACAGTATAATCTGTTAATTCATCTTCATCGCCGTTATCATACTTAACAACAACAGCCATATCTTCCTTATCAAAACTTTCGCCTACATTGTATGTAGTCTTAGGATATTTTGTAAGCTCAATACCTGTAACCTGCTTTTCCTTTACAGTAACAGTATTAGATACATCTAAACCACCGGCTGAAATCTTAACTTCCTTTTCGCCTGCTGTTTTAGAATCGAAACCTGTTAAAGTATAAGAACCTGCTGGAACAATTTCAGAAACAACCTTGCCACTATCATTTGTATAGCTTGCAGTTACTTCTATAGTGTTTGTATCAAACTGGTCATTTAAGTAATACTCTGTATCAAAGCCCTTACCCTTAGCCTCAAGAGAAGAATAAGCATTTTTATTTATGTAAATATTGTAACTACCTACAGCTGTAGTGTTGATACCCTTTTGTGGCTTTACATTTACTTTAACAATCTGATGACCTATACCTGTTACAGCATCGCCGTCTTTAATTGTCTTACCGTTAAGAGAGAATGTATACTGGTCGCTGTCAAGTTTCTTTGTAGTACCGTCTGAATAAACAGCCTCTACAGAAATACCTGTACTACTGAAAGGACCATTTAAGCTATAATCTGTCTTTACTGGAGTGAAACCAATTTTAACATCAGTTAATGCAACATTTGCAACACTAACATCAATGTTAGCCTTTGCCTCGCCATAAGAAAGAGTAATTGTCTGCTTACCTGTCTTAGTTGCATCGTAACCAGAAGCAAGGAAACCAGTTACATCTTCCTTTGTACCGTCATCATATGTAACAGTACCAGTAAGACCTGATAAATCGAGCTTTTCGCCATAAGAATAAGCTGTCTTGCACTTGCCCTTTAAAGTAAGAGAAGTAGCCTTTCTTGTTTCAGTTTTAAGAGAAACATTTGTAAATGTAGCCTTTGCATTTCTTGCAATATAAAGGCAAGGATAAATTTCGTCTTCCATTGCAGTCATTTCAACAGTTGTTGACTTGTCCCCACAAGTAAGAGTATAAGCATTACCTACTTTTTTAATAGATAAATCAAATGTACCTAAATTTTCCCCTGTATTTGCAAAAGTATCAGATAAAGCATCGCCAACCGTTTTCTTACTGCTGTTTGCTCTTACAAGAGAATGAATTGCCATAGGGCTGTCTTTCTGAGAAGCATAAGAGCCTAAGAAAACACCGTCATCATATGTCTTATCATCAGTTTTATTGTAAAGTGAATCAAGTACACCAATACCAACAGAACCCTGCTGAGGATTACTGCCGTCTTTTACTGTATTATAAGAATCAATGTTTACTGTAGCCTTTAATTCAAAGTCTTCATCAGCCTTTAATTCATTAGCATAGTAAACAATACTATCTTCGCCATCTGTAAATTTACCATTATTAACATTATCATTTGACATTGTAACAGTTGAGCCGTTTGCATTTACTGTATATGCAGCAGCATCAGCTTTACCAGTCCAGCCTTTTTTCCAAGAGCCTTCTGCAAATGAAATTGCACTAAAACTACTTAAAGAAAATGCTAAGGCAAGACCAAAACATACTAATCTCTTTTTCATATATTAGAGAACCTCCTATAAAAAGTGCATAAATTTAACACCAAATCATACAGTATAATTATACAAGTCTTATGGTTAAAATGCAATTCTTTTTTTCATTGATTTATGTAAAATTTTATCTTCTATGTAAACCTCTCCATATTCCTCAAAGCCCAGAGAACCATAAAAGCCTAAGGCGTGAGTTTGAGCGTGTACAATAATTTCTTTATACCCACACTCTTTTGCCTTTTCCAAAAGAGATTGCATAAGATATTTACCAGTCCCAGTACCTCTGTACTCTTTTAAAACCGCTACTCTACCTATTCTCATTTCATTTTCCACTTTTATAAGTCTACCAGTAGCAACGGGGCTGTTGTTATCATATACAACAGCCTGTATTACACCTATGTCACTACCGTCAAATTCATCACATTCAGGAATATTCTGTTCTTCTACAAACACCTTTCTTCTTACATAAAAGGCATCTGCATTTTCGTCTTTATAAAACTTTACTTCCATAAATACACTCCTATAAAGGACTTGAAGAAATCTTCTTTGCTCGTCTTGGGTATTTTTCATCAGTTGATTTTACCTTTGTAATTTCAACTATTGTGTGGGTAATATCAGTTTGTGGAAGTGTAACTTCCTTTACAGAAGTTATTTCGCCACCTAATATTTCAACAGCCTTTTCGCCCTCTTTTATTTCATCATAAGCTGTAGGTCCTTTAAGAGCTACAAACTTTCCACCAACCTTAACATAAGGCAAATCATATTCACTTAAAACATTAAGAGAGGCAACAGCTCTTGAAACAGCTATGTCATACTGTTCTCTATGCTCCGGCATACGACTGCCTTCTTCTGCTCTTGCGTGTATATAGTGAACATTTTCAAGTTCTAAATCCTGACCAACAGTTTCAAGAAAGCCAATTCTCTTTTGCAAAGCATCTAAAAGAGTAAGCTCAATAGTTGGTTCAGCAATTTTTAATGGCAATCCAGGGAAACCTGCACCAGTACCTACATCAATAACACTTTTCCCCTTAAAGTCAAAGTACATAAGAGGAGTTAAACTGTCGGCAAAATGCTTTATGAAAACCTGTTCCCTTTCTGTAATAGCAGTAAGGTTCATTTTTTCGTTCCATTCTACCAACAAGTTCATATATTGAACAAACTGTTCTTCTTGTCTGTCATTAATTTCTATATTTAACTTTTCTAAATATTCTTTTAAGCTATTCATAAGCACCTCACATATTTAAGTGAACTAAAAGCATATTTACATCAGCAGGAGATACACCACTTATTCTGCTTGCCTGTCCAATATTAACAGGGCGAACAGCCTCTAACTTCTGTCTAGCCTCAATTCTAAGACCCATTACCTGTTCATAATCAATGTCTTCAGGTATTTTTCTAGCCTCTAACTTCTTAAACTGCTGTACCTGATGTTGCTGTCTTGTAATATAACCCTCGTACTTAATCTGTATATTTACCTGTTCTCTAACATCGTTTGGCAATTCTGGTCTGTTAAAATCTATTGGTGCAAGTTTGTCATAATCCATCTCAGGGCGTTTAATAACATCGGCCATTTTAATACCATTGTTTAAAGGTGTTGAACCATAGCTTTCCAAAAGTGAATTTACTTCTGGTGTAGGTCCTAAATTAATTTTCATTACTCTTGCAATTTCATCTTCAATAGCCTTTTTCTTTTCACAGAATTTAGCATATCTTTCGTCAGTAATAAGACCATATTCGTGACCCTTTTCAGTTAATCTTAAATCTGCATTATCCTGTCTTAAAAGCAATCTGTATTCAGCTCTTGAAGTCATCATTCTATATGGTTCGTGGCTTTCCTTAGTTATAATATCATCTATTAATACACCAATATAACCCTCTGACCTATCAAGTATTAAAGGCTCTAATCCCTTACAGTATGCACCGGCATTTATACCACCCATAATACCCTGTGCTGCTGCTTCTTCATAACCACTTGTACCATTAAACTGACCAGCACTAAAAAGACCAGCAATATTTTTAAATTCAAGAGAAAGTTTAAGCTGATTTGCGTCAATGCAATCGTACTCAATGGCATAAGCTGTTCTCATAAAACGCACATCTTCAAGACCTGGAAGTGTTCTGTACATAGCAATCTGAACATCTTCTGGAAGTGATGAACTCATACCCTGAACATACATTTCGTTAGTGTCTTCGCCCTCTGGCTCAATAAATATCTGATGTCTGTCCTTATCAGCAAAACGAACTACTTTATCTTCAATAGATGGACAATATCTAGGACCAGTACCAGTTATTACACCTGAATAAAGAGGAGAACGGTCTAAGTTCTGTCTAATAATTTCGTGAGTTTTTTCGTTTGTGTATGTCAAATAACAGCTAATCTGTTCTCTAGCAATATCTTCTGGCTTATTTTCAAAAGAAAATGGAACAATCTTTTCATCGCCTGGCTGTTCTTTCATTTTTGAAAAATCAATAGTTCTCTTATCAACTCTAGCCGGTGTACCTGTCTTGTATCTTCTTAATTCTACACCTAACTTTTTAAGGCTGTCACTAAGATGATTAGCTCGTCTTAAACCATTAGGACCACTTTCAATAATTGTATCGCCATAAAGGCAACGAGCCTTTAAGTAAGTACCAGTACAAATTACTGCTGCCTTACACTTGTAAAGAGCATTACTTTCAGTAATAACACCTGTTACTTTGCCATCTTCAACAACAATTTCGTTTACTTCCCCTTGACGCACAAGTAAATTTTCTGTGTTTTCAAGAGTCTTTTTCATTTCATTGTGGTACTTAGCTTTGTCAGCCTGTGCTCTTAAAGAGTAAACAGCTGGACCTTTACCTGTGTTTAACATTCTAGTCTGAATATAGGTTTTATCAATGTTTTTACCCATTTCGCCACCTAAGGCATCAATTTCTCTTACCAAGTGACCCTTAGAGCTACCACCTACATTTGGATTACAAGGCATCATTGCAATACTATCCAAATTAATGGCAAACATTATAGTATTAAGTCCCATACGAGCAGATGCAAGAGCAGCCTCACAACCTGCGTGACCGCCACCAATAACTATTACATCAACTTCATCAGCAATATATGGCTTTTCCATTTGTTTTTCACCTCAAATAATTTTAAAAATTTTATTTACCTAAACAGAATTCGCTGAATATTCTGTCAATAATATCTTCTTCAAGTGTTTCGCCAGAAATTTCGCCTAACGCCTCATAGGCATCTGTTAAATCCATAATCATAAAATCTTCTGGCATACCATTAGCTATAGTTTCAATAACATTTTCAAGAGAGTTTTTAGCCTTTACTAAGCTAGCCTTGTTTCTTTCTCCGGAAATAAGAACTTGGTTATCCACATTTATATCGCCTTTTATAAACATAGACTTTATGGCATCATACAACTTTTCAACACCCTTGTCAGCTTTTACTGAAATGTTTATAAATCCACCAGTAAGTTTTTCAAGCTCATCAGTATCTATTTTCTGTTCCAAATCCAACTTATTAACAAGTACAATAGACTTTTTGTTTTCTGTCAGCTTTATAAGTTCTCTGTCCTCGTCTGTTAATTCCCTAGAACCGTCAAACATAAGGAGTACCAAATCAGCTTCCATAGCAAGAGTTTTTGACTTTTCAACACCTATTTGCTCAATAACATTGTCTGTATCTCTGATACCGGCTGTATCAATAATATTAAGAGGAATACCTCCCACATTTATCATTTCTTCAAGCACATCTCTTGTAGTACCGGCAATATCTGTTACAATGGCTCTGTCCTCATCTAAAAGAGTATTTAAAAGTGATGACTTACCTACATTTGGTCTACCTAAGATTACTGTCTTAATGCCCTCTTTGTATATTTTTCCTGTGTCTGCTGTAGCAATAAGTTTATTTACTTCCACTAACATTTCGTTAGCACCCTTATCTACAGCCTCGTAATTCATTGTTTCTTCTTCATGTTCAGGGTAGTCAATAGACACATCAATATTTGCTATCATTGTGAGAAGTCTATCTCTAAGTCCTTTTATCTTTTCTGAAAGTTTACCCTCAAGTCTTAAAACAGCTGCATCTTTTGCCTTGTCTGTCTTTGCATTAATAATATCAATAACAGCCTCTGCCTGTGTCAAATCTATTCTACCATTTAAGAATGCTCTCTTTGTAAATTCGCCAGGCTCTGCCATTCTACAGCCAGCCTTTATTGTTGCATTTAAAACAGCTGTTACCGCTCTATATCCACCATGGGTATTTATTTCTACTACATCTTCTCTTGTGTAAGTATTTGGAGCTTTCATAACTGACACAAGAACTTCATCAACTACTTTTCCGTCAACTTCTATTGTACCAAAATGTATAGTATGGCTTTTCTGTTCACTTAACTTCTTACCCTTTGGGGATACAAAAAGTTTATCAGCTATTTCAATAGCCTCTTTTCCACTCATACGAACAATACCTATACCACCGTTGCCAGTAGCCGTAGAAATAGCTGAAATTGTATCTTCAAGATTAACCTTTAACATTCCTCACACCTCCTGTAAAATTTTCCTATATATAAAAATATAGGCATAGGCTAAAAGCAAGCCTACGCCTATTAATTCTTATTCCTCAGTTGTTTCTGTTGTATTATTGCGTTCCTGTGGTCTGTTGTTATATCTCTTTTTGCTAGAATAATTATTCTTTAAAGCAATAACAACATATCTGAAAGGTTCAACACCCTCACTATAAGTTGTAACATATCTGTCATTTTGGAGTGTTGCGTGTATAATGCGTCTTTCGTAAGGATTCATAGGCTCTAAAGTAACATTTCTTCTGTTATGTTTAGCCTTTTTAGCAAGGTTAAAGGCTAAGTGTTCAAGAGTTTCTTTACGCCTTACTCTGTAGTTTTCAGTATCTATTGTTACATTCATATAAGCATATTCGCCCTTGTTTACAACAAGGTTAGTAAGATACTGAAGTGAGTCAAGAGTTTGTCCTCTCTTACCAATAATAGCACCCATTTCTTCGCCTTCAAGGTTAATGAGTATCTGCTTATTATCTTCGAAAGATGTATTGATTTTAACTTCCATACCCATAGTATCAAAAATACTCTTTAAAAAGTCAGTAGCTGTACCGAGAATAATTTTCTTATCTTCTTCTGTAAGGTTTGCTCTTGAGTTTTCAACTGGAGCTTCAACCTTTTCAGTTTCAACAGTTTCTTCTACAACAACTTCTGTAACTTCTTCTGTTGCCTTTTCTACAACTGTTGTTTCTTTCTTGAAGAACTTTCGAGGTTCTTTTACTTCCTCTGCTACTTCTTCAATCTTAACTTCTTCAAGAATTTCCTCTGCCTCGTCTTCGCCAGTAACAGTAACAAGTACCTTAGCTGGTTTAGCACCAAGACCTAAGAAACCTCTTGAGCCTTCGCTAAGAACCTTATATTCTACATCACTAAGCTCAACACCAAGTTTTTTAACAGCAGTCTCAACAGCTTCGCTGATAGTTTTGCCTGTCTGTTCAATCTGTCTTGCCATATTATTTTCCTCCCTTAGCCTTTGAACCCTTTGCTTTAACTGTTACAATAGGGTGCTTTGAAAGTCTTTTGTTAATAAAGAACTGCTGAATAATCATACATAAGTTAGATGTAATCCAGTACACACCAATACCACCTGGAAGACTTGTAGTAATCCAAGCCATCATAAGAGGCATTGTAATGCTCATAATTCTCTGCTGAGTTACCATAGCTGGGTCAGTAGGCTTGTTCTTTCTTGACATAAGCCAGCTAGAAAGCCAAGTAGTACCACCAGAAAGAATAGGAATAATAAGTCTAGGACTAAGTGAAAGACCTACAGTTTCTGTAAGGTTAAGACCCATAAAGTATTCAATAGCATTCTTCTTGTCATAGAGAGAAGTAAAGTCAGCTGATGAAATAGCTGTACCAAGACTCTTCATCTGGTCTGGTCCAAGAATATTCATAATTCTGCTGAATACATTAGCATCAATCTGTGTACCAGCCGGAATATTACCTAATTTACCAAATTCAACTACAAGGTTCATAACTGTGTCATTAGACTGAGCAGCATTGAGAACGATGTCTGAAATTTGGCTATAAACTGTGTTTATAATATCTATATACTTAAACGGATTCTGCATTACATGGTAAAGACCAAGGAAAATAGGAAGCTGAATAAGCATTGGTAAACAACCTGCAAGCTGATTGTAGTTGTTATCTGCATATAACTTCTGCATTTCCATATTCATTTTTCTCTGAAGTTCAGGGTCTGACATAGCACCTTTGTACTTTTCCTGAATTTTCTTCATTTCAGGCTGAAGTGCCTGCATTTTAAACATAGACTTCTGCTGATGATAAGCAATAGGTGTCATAAGAAGTCTAACGAAAACAGTTAAAATGATGATTGAAATACCCAAAGAATTTGTGTGTATTCCAAGTACATTATAAACCAAGTTGAAAATCACGTTAATTATCGCACCTAAAATAAAGGCAATAGGTCCTACAATAATACCTGGGTCCTTTAATACATTACGACCGGCAAGCATAGTAACGCCTTTGAACAAAATAAAATCCCCCTTTACGGAACAGGGTCATACCCACCCTTGTGGAATGGATGACACTTTAAAATTCTTCTAATACTTAAATACAAACCCTTACAAAAGCCATACTTTTCAAATGCCTCATAGGCATAGGCTGAACAAGTTGGCACAAACCTACAGCAGGCCGGTTTGTAGGGTGAAATACAATTTCTGTACACCCTTATTAAAAATAATGCTGTTTTTTTCAGCATAAAACTCAGTCCTCTATTCTGACTTAATAAGTTTCTGTTTGTTCAACAAGTGCATTAAAGCACTTTCCACTTCCTTGTATGTAGCCTCTTTAGCAGAAGCTCTAGCAATAACAACAATGTCATAGCCTGCCAAAAATTTGCTTTCTGACAAACGGTAGCTTTCTCTCAATAATCTTGTAATACGGCTACGAACAACGCTGTTGCCTACTTTTTTACTAACTGAAATACCAAAGCGATTTCCATTTGTGCCATTACGCACTACATACATAACCAACAATCTGTTGGCAATAGACTTGCCACGATTATAGACAAATCTAAACTGATAATTCTTTTTAAGGGACTCTGTAAATTCCATATTCTTTCCCTTTCCTAAAACAAATAATGCCGTATACCAATTAAAGCCCACTTAAAACTAAGCGGGCTTTAATTGATTTGGACCTAAAGTCCAAACCGAAACAAATTTAGCATAAGCCTTTGTAGCAAAAGCAAATTAAGCAGTTAATGCCTTTCTGCCCTTTCTACGTCTTGCAAGGAGTACCTTTCTGCCGTTGGCAGTACTCATTCTCTTTCTGAAACCGTGAACCTTAGCTCTCTGTCTCTTCTTAGGCTGGAATGTCATCTTCATTGTAAACGCACCTCCTTCTCATATACATATATTTACTTAAAGTCAAATCAAGCACTTCCCCTATTATATTAGATATATTGCTTTTAGTCAAGAATTATTTGAAATTTTTCATTAAAAATTTTTTAAATGTATTATTTTTGTAACATTACAAAAACTAAAGGAAAAAAGTAGGTGAAACTATGAAAAAATACATTTATATTACACTAGGTTCTTTGCTCCTTTCCATAGGCATAAACGGCTTTTTATCTCCCTTTAATATGGTCATAGGTGGAGCTGGTGGTATTGGCATTATTTTGCAAAAACTTTTCTCTGTTCCTCTATGGGCAAGTAATCTTGCCATAAACATTCCTCTCTTGTTTTTTGCCACATTTCAAAAAGGCGTAAAATATACAAAAGACATAATGGTGGCAACATTTATTTATTCCCTATTTCTGGGCTTTACAGAAGATTTTGTATTTGTAGACAATGACATTTTTCTTGCTACAGTTTTCGGTGGTATATTGACAGGTGCCGGTCTAGGGCTTGTACTAAAAGCCAATACTACTACAGGTGGTAGCGAGCTTTTAGCTGTTCTATTACACGACAAATTCAAACACATTACAATTTCAAGGCTTTTGCTGTACATTGATGCCATTATAATAATCGGTGGTATGTTTATACTAGGTTTTGAGTCTACAATGTACGCAATCATAACACTTTATATCTCCATAAAAGTCATAGACCTGATGGTAGAGGAAATAGATTTTGCCAAAGCAGCATTTATAATTTGCAAAGACCCTGAGCCAGTATTAAATGCTATTTTTAAAAACCTCCAAAGAGGTGCAACAATAATAAACACAATAGGTTCTTATACTCAAAAGCCTAATTACATTGTGCTGGCTGTAGTTTCCAAAAGAGAAATAGGCATATTAAAAACCTCAATTTCAGAAAGTGACAAAAATGCTTTTGTTATAGTTACCGATGTAAGAGAAATTATGGGGGAATTTAACAGGAGATAGTTACAAAAATTTTATACTGTAGTATATATTTTCCTTTTATTTTTTCTGAAAGTATGTTATAATCACTTGTAAAATCTTTTAGGAAGAGGGATTATATAAATGAAGAAATTTTTATCTATAATTACATCAGCTATACTTGTTGCCTCTCTTGCCGGCTGTGGTGGAGCAACAAATTCAGCAGACGGAAGTAATACTGTCAACAAGGACAATATTACTATTGGTATTGCTCAGTTTGCAGAGCATCCATCTCTTGAAAACTGTCGTGAGGGCTTTATTCAGGGTCTTGCTGAAGCAGGCTACAAAGAGGGCGAAAACCTTACTATTGACTACAAAAATGCTGAAGCTGATATGAGTATTGCCAATCAGGTTGCACAGTCTATGGCTAGTGGCAAAAATGATTTAATTTGTGCCATCGCTACACCTATGGCTCAGGCAGTATATAACGCAGCACAGCCAAAGAATATTCCTGTTGTATACACAGCTGTTACTGACCCAGTAGCTGCTCAGCTTGCAAAAGAAGACGGTACAGGCGTAGGCAAAATTACTGGTACAAGTGATAAACTTGCTGTTGATGCACAGCTCAAGATGATAAGAGAATTTTTACCAGACGCTAAGAAAATCGGTATTTTATATTCTACAAGCGAAACTAACTCAGTAAGTGCTATTGCTGAATACAAAGAACTTGCTCCAAAGTACAATTTTGAAATTGTAGATAAAGGTATCAGTCAGCCATCTGATATTCCTATGGCAGCTAATGATTTAGCATCAAAGGTAGACTGTATAAGCAACTTAACAGACAATACTGTTGTTTCAAGTCTTCCTACTTTGTTAGATGCCGCTAAAAAGGCAGGTATTCCTGTTTTCGGTAGTGAAATTGAACAGGTTAAGAACGGTTGTGTAGCTACAGAAGGTCTTGACTATGTTGCTTTAGGTAAACAGACAGGCGAAATGGCAGCAAAGGTTCTTGCTGGCGAAGACCCACAGAACATACCTTTTGAAACTATTTCTGAATACAGCCTTTATATTAACTCCGCTGCTCTTAAAGAACTTAATATGGAATGTCCAGCAGACCTTGCTTCTTCAGCTATTGAAGCAAAATAATCAAAAGAAAAATTGTTAGGAGAGTTTTTATGTCATTAATTTTAAGTATTTTTGAACAGGGTCTTATATACGCTGTTCTCTCTTTAGGCATATACATTACATACAAAATACTTGACTTTCCCGACTTAACAGTTGACAGCAGTTTCCCATTGGGAGCTGCTGTATCTGCTATTATGATTTCTAGTGGAATAAATCCTTTTATTACTTTGCCAGTTTCTTTTATATGTGGTGCTTTAGCCGGTTTAGTTACAGGCTTAATTCATGTTAAGTGCAAAGTAAGGGACCTTCTCTCTGGTATTATCACTATGACAATACTCTATTCTATTAATCTTCATATAGCAGACGGAAAAGCAAATATTCCTTTATTTAATAACGACAGTATTTTCTCATTATCCCCAATAAAGGGTATTGCAGGTCAGTTTAATACTGTAATTGTTGTTCTTGTAATTTCACTTATTGCAAAATTCCTTTTAGACCTTTATATGAAAACTAAATCTGGTTATCTTTTAAGAGCTGTAGGCGATAACCCTACTCTTGTTACTTCTCTTGCTAAAGATAGTGGCACAGTAAAGATACTTGGTCTTATGGTTTCTAACGCCCTTGTTTCCCTTGCTGGTTGTATTATGTGTCAGCAACAGAGATTTTTCGATATTTCTATGGGTACAGGTACAATGGTAATTGGTCTTGCATCTGTTATAATCGGTACAAACCTTTTCAAAAAGGTAACAATTATAAAGGCTACAACAGCTGTTTTCGTTGGTTCTATTATTTACAAGGCTTGTGTAGGTACTGCTATTAGTCTTGGTCTTAGTGCCATTGATATGAAACTTATTACAGGTTTACTTTTCCTTGTTATTCTTATCTGTGGTAATTTCAAAAGGAGGGGAAAATTATGATAAAACTTATAGATATTTGTAAAACATATAACCCTCATACAGTAAACGAAACAAAGCTTTTTGAAAACTTCAATTTAAACATAAATCCTGGGGATTTTGTAAGTGTTATAGGTAGTAATGGTTCTGGTAAAACAACTATGCTTAACCTTATTTGTGGTTCTATTCCTCTTGATAATGGTACCATACTTATAAACAACCAGAAAATAAACACCTTAAAAGAGTTTGAGCGTTATAAAACTATTGGTCGTGTTTATCAGGACCCATCAAAGGGTACTTGCCCTACAATGACAATACTTGAAAATATGTCATTGGCAGATAACAAAAACAGAAGTTTCAACCTCAGCTGGGGTACAAACAAAAAGAGAATTGACTACTACAAAGAACTTTTAAGTCAATTAAACTTAGGTCTTGAAGATAAATTAGGTGTAAAAGTTGGTCTTCTCTCTGGTGGTCAGCGTCAGGCTATGGCACTTTTGATGACTACTATGTCACCTATTGAAATCCTTATATTAGACGAACATACAGCTGCCCTTGACCCTAAGACAGCAGAAATTATTATGGAACTTACTAATAATATTGTTAAGAAGAAAAAGATTACAACTCTTATGGTAACTCATAATCTTATGCACGCCCTTCACTATGGCAACAGACTTATTATGATGCACGAAGGTAATGCTATTATGGACTTAAATGAACAGGATAAAAAATCTACTTCTGTTGATAATATTTTAAATGTATTTAATAAGATAAGCCTTGAAAGAGGTAACTAAATACAATAAAAGCCCCGATGACAAACGGGGCTTTTATTGTTGATGTGCTATTAATTTTAGGTGAGGAAAGGTATAGACAGCACACTTCCGTCTATTCCATGAAAATACGAAACGGTAAATAGAAAAACCATTCATTCCCTGTCAATCGGTTTTTAACGCAGTCGTTCTTCCTTTTTTTACTTAACATTATTCCGATTTTTAAATTTCTCTATTTCCGTCAACAAAGCCATTATAATCTATGACATTAGTTGAGGGTCAATGGTTTTTCCAAAAAAATTGAAAAAAATTTTTCTTTATGATATAATACTAACAATAAAATTTAGCATACGAAAAGAGAGATTTATGTATAAAATAAATGAATTAAGCTCCATTTTTGATGTATCTACAAATACTATAAGAAGATATGAAGATTATGGATATATTAGCCCTAGTGTACTGACATATTGATATTTAGTTAAATATTTTTGGCTGTTATTGCCGT
>ERZ791899.644-NODE-644-length-40987-cov-12.547493_pt1 | contig 40987 bp, 35 predicted proteins | sample MGYA00510151_ERZ791899 | MGnify/ENA primary metagenome ERZ791899 (study PRJEB30046, sample SAMN00792118) | human gut metagenome | study: EMG produced TPA metagenomics assembly of the A metagenome-wide association study of gut microbiota in type 2...
TTTTCAAGACCGCCGCAATCGACCACTCTGCCACCTCTCCAAAACTTCCTTTTCAAGAAGTGCTTTTCTCTTAAAGCGCTGCAAAGATAATACTTCTTTTTTAAACAGCAAACAAACTCGGCATAAATATCACTCTCTCCCTTAAACTGCTACGGTGGTACAGTACAAACTAATAACCGATACAACAATCTATTTTAACAATAGCAGCTTTATTTCCTGCTTTCTTCAGTTCGGCTAAGTCTTTAACGGCTTTTTCCTCAAACTTAATTATATATGCCATTTCAGAGATTGTTCATGAATTTTTCAATCTCTTCCGTCGACCGTAAAGTAACAGCGCCTTTCGCTTCTCCGGCTTTATGCGCCTTTATCCGCTTTTCAATCTCTGCCCTATTATCGGGATCTTCAAAAAAAGGGTCACTTGTAGGACTTGGGTTTTCCGAGACTTCTACGGATATGGAATTAGCCTTAGCAACCAAAAGATGCTCTATAAACGCCTTTAAACTTTTTCCCTGCGATGCAGCCAGAACCGATAACTTTTGCAATACATCGGTCGGCAAATCGATATTCTTTCTTTTTTTCTCTAATACTGCTGTTGCCATAATATAATACTTAGTATATTCGCAAATATATAAAATATACATTATATATAGAGTGTATATAATACAGATTTTATATAGATTTATATTTTCATACCTCTTATCATCGAATATTTAATTGAATGCATCGATCCGGTCATTCTTGTACGCAGCAAATAAACTCTCCTTTACTTCATAGATTCTAACTTTTATACTATCTTTGTTCTGTGGCATTTCAAAGGTAACACATTGAAGTACCACAGAACAAATAAAAGATATGAAGGATAAAGAACTTGATATTGCGTATTTTGTTTCATTTTGCATTGAACAATACAAGGTGCATATCTCTGCCACCGGTGGAGAAGTCATGAGTATATTCGACCGATACGGAGTTACAGAATATTTATCTGCAAACTTTGATGTATTACATACTCAAAGCAGACAATGGCTGTTAGAAGAAATTGACGACTTCATACAACAAAGGAAACAGGAGGAACAAAAATGAAACTATATCACGGCAGTATAGATAGAGAAATAACCAATCAAAACCTACATTTACTTTTACCCGCCAAAGTAAGTCTGTTCGCCAAAATCTATGCTGCCGAAAAAGGCGGAACATTATTAGACGCCCTTCGGGCATTCTATAAATCCGATACATATAAAGAACTGGAACAAGAGGAAACAAAATTATGGCACTACGGCCCGGTAGCTCTTTATGAAGAGTATATGGAGAAAACAAACCGCAAACATCATAAAATTAATTTACCATAAACTCCGACATACAATTTATGCCGGAGTTTATTGCATTTTCCCAGCTATATTTTGCCATCTCGCAAAAAATAGCGAATTTTGCTCGTTCAAAACAACGGTCATACAAAATTAAAGATAAATGAAAAAAGCTCTAATCTCCGGAATTACCGGACAGGACGGCTCGTTCCTTGCAGAATTCCTATTGCAGAAAGGGTATGAAGTGCACGGCATCATGCGCCGTTCATCTTCCTTCAACACCGGACGCATCGAGCATCTGTACTTTGACGAATGGGTGCGTGACATGAAGCAGAAACGTACCGTCAACCTGCACTATGGAGATATGACGGACAGCAGCTCGCTGATACGCATCATCCAGCAAGTGCAACCGGATGAGATATACAACCTCGCCGCACAGAGCCACGTAAAAGTATCTTTCGACGTGCCCGAATACACCGCCGAGACAGACGCCATAGGCACGCTGCGCATGCTGGAAGCGGTACGTATCCTCGGACTGGAAAAGAAAACGAAGATATACCAGGCCTCTACATCAGAGCTGTTCGGCAAGGTACAGGAAGTGCCCCAGAAAGAGACTACCCCGTTCTACCCGCGCAGCCCGTACGGCGTAGCCAAGCAATACGGCTTCTGGATTACGAAGAACTACCGTGAAAGCTACGGCATGTTCGCCGTAAACGGCATCCTCTTCAACCACGAAAGCGAACGCCGCGGCGAAACATTCGTAACCCGCAAAATCACACTGGCCGCCGCACGCATAGCCCAAGGCTTTCAAGACAAACTGTATCTGGGAAACCTCGACGCACGCCGTGACTGGGGATATGCCCGCGACTACGTGGAATGCATGTGGCTCATCCTGCAACACGACACACCGGAAGACTTCGTGATTGCCACCGGAGAGATGCACACCGTACGCGAGTTTGCCACGCTGGCCTTTGCAGAAGCAGGCATACAGCTTCGTTGGGAAGGCACAGGCGCAGACGAGAAAGGCATCGACTGCAAAACCGGCAAAGTACTGGTGGAAGTAGATCCCAAATACTTCCGTCCGTCCGAAGTGGAACAACTGCTGGGCGACCCCACCAAAGCCAAAACGTTACTGGGCTGGAACCCGCAGCAGACGAGCTTTGAAGAGTTGGTGCGCATCATGGCGGAGCATGACATGAAGTTCGTACGGAAACTGCATTTGAGAAGCAAAGAGATTTAACCAAATAATTAATTTTCAGAAACCATCCCATTCATTACAATGTTAGACAAGAACGCAAAAATATACATCGCAGGGCATCGCGGACTGGTAGGTTCCGCCATCTGGAAAAACTTGCAGGAGAAAGGCTACACCAACCTCGTAGGCAAAACCCATAAAGAACTCGACCTGTTGGACGGAGTCGCCGTACGCCGTTTTTTCGATGAGGAGCAACCGGAATACGTGTTCCTCGCCGCCGCTTTCGTAGGCGGTATCATGGCAAACAGCATCTACCGCGCCGACTTCATCTACAAGAATCTCCAGATACAGCAAAACGTCATTGGCGAGAGCTTCCGCCACAACGTGAAGAAACTGCTTTTCCTGGGCAGCACCTGTATCTACCCGCGTGACGCCGAGCAGCCGATGAAAGAAGACGTCCTGCTCACCTCACCGCTGGAATACACCAACGAGCCGTATGCCATTGCCAAGATTGCCGGGCTGAAGATGTGCGAAAGCTTCAACCTGCAATACGGTACGAACTACATCGCCGTCATGCCCACCAACCTCTACGGACCCAACGACAATTTCGACCTGGAACGCAGCCACGTACTGCCCGCCATGATTCGCAAGGTACACCTGGCCCACTGCCTGCAACAAGGCGACTGGGATGCCGTACGCCGCGACATGAACCTGCGCCCCGTAGAAGGTATCGACGGCGGCAACAGCAACGAAGAGATACTGAACATACTTGCCAAATACGGCATCGGCGAAGGGGAAGTCAAGTTATGGGGTACGGGAACGCCGCTGCGTGAATTCCTCTGGAGTGAGGAAATGGCGGACGCCAGCGTATTCGTCATGGAGCACGTGGACTTTAAAGATACCTGCAAAGCCGGAGAGAAGGATATCCGCAACTGCCACATCAACATCGGTACGGGCAAGGAAATCACCATCCGCCGCCTTGCCGAACTGATTGCGGGCACCGTGGGGTATCGCGGAAAGCTCACTTTCGACAGCAGCAAACCCGACGGCACCATGCGTAAACTCACCGACCCCGGCAAACTGCACGCGTTGGGCTGGCAGCATAAGATAGACATCGAGGAAGGTGTAGAGCGGATGTACCGCTGGTATTTAAGCAACGATAAATAAGCATGACGGTAAAACTCCGGCACATCGGCGGCATCGTATGGCTGATGCTCCTCTTTTGCATCGTCCCGGCAGTTGTGACAGCCGCTGCCACAACCTACCCTGTCCGGGGAAAAGTCATTGACAAGAACTCCCGAAAGCCCGTCGCCTACGCCAACGTAACGGTAACGGGCCTTCCGGGCAAAGGGGCTTCCACCGACTCGCTCGGCGTATTCCGCATCGAACAGGTACCGCCGGGGATATACCGTTTCGAGGCTACGTGCATAGGGTACGTCACCGCATCCAGCCCGGAATATATAGTCTCCGCCTCTACTCCGTTCATCGAAATAGAGATGGAAGAAGACGCCAATCTGCTGACGGCGGTCGTGGTTACGCCCTCTCCTTTCCGGAGAAGCATAGAAAGCCCTGTTAGCATGCGTGTCATCGGCTTGCAGGAAATCGAGAAAAGCCCCGGAGCCAACCGGGATGTTTCCCGTATAGTACGCGCTTATCCGGGCGTGTCATTCTCTCCTGTCGGCTACCGAAACGACCTTATCGTACGGGGCGGCTCACCTTCCGAAAACCGTTTCTACATGGACGGCATCGAGATACCTAACATCAACCATTTCGCCACGCAAGGCGCGTCGGGCGGCCCGGTAAGCATCGTCAACGCCGACCTCGTACGGGAGATTACATTCTATACAGGCGCATTCCCCGCCAACCGTTCCGGAGCATTGAGTTCCGTGCTCGACTTCCGGCTTCGTGACGGCAACCCGGACAAGCAGACTTTCAAGGCAACCCTCGGAGCATCCGAAGTGTCCCTGAGCGGCAGCGGACATTTCAATGACCGCACCACCTACCTTTTCTCCGTACGCCAGTCGTACCTGCAACTGTTATTCAAAGCATTGGGGCTGCCTTTCCTGCCCAACTTCATAGACGGGCAATTCAAAATAAAAACCAGGCTGACGGAACATGACGAGCTGACCGTACTCGCCCTGACAGGTATCGACAAAATGAAGCTGAATACGGACGAAAAAGGAGAAGACGCCGAATACCTGCTCAGCTACCTGCCTACCATCCATCAGGAGACTTTCACCGTAGGAGCCGTGTACAGGCATTACGCCGGAAAGCACACGCAGTCCGTCACCCTCAGCCACAATTATCTGAACAACCGCAACCTGAAATACCGGAATAATGATGACTCTTCCGAAGACAACCTCACCCTGCGTCTCCGTTCGGTAGAACAGAAAACCACCGCCCTGTTCGAGAACCGGACCCGTCTCGGACAATGGACCTTGAAAGAGGGTGCGGAACTTACCAACTCCAGCTATACGAATAATACCGACAGTCCGTTCTCCCTCTACAAGACCTCGCTCAATATCATCGGCTGGGGAGCTTTCTTCTCGTCCGACTATTCCACCCGCGACAACCGTTTCACCCTCTCCGCCGGCATCCGCGTGGACGGCAACAACTACAACCGCGGCATGAAACAATTGTGGAAACAGTTGTCTCCCCGCCTCTCCGCCTCGTACAAGCTGTCGGAGCAATGGATTCTGAACGGAAGCGCCGGGCTTTACCACCAGTTGCCGCCCTATACGGCGCTGGGCTACAAAAACAACGATGGGAGCTACCTCAACAAAGCATTGAAATATATGCGGGCAATGGAGAGCAGCATCGGCGCAGACTGGCATCTGCACGACCGTATCATGATTTCCGCCGAGGGCTTCTTTAAGCGTTACAACCGTATTCCCCTCTCCCTGCAAGATAACATCCCGCTGGCCTGCAAAGGCAACGACTACGGCGTGGTAGGCAATGAACCGCTGGCTTCTACCGCCGACGGCAGGGCATACGGCCTGGAAACCATGTTCAGGTGGCAGGTATCCGGCCGCTTCAACCTGGTATCTTCCTTCACCCTCTACAAAAGCGAATACCGCAACCATTCGGGAGACGATTACATTCCGTCCGCATGGGACAACCGTTTCATCCTCAACATGAGCGGCACGTACAACCTGCCTAAGCGCTGGAGCATAGGCGGCAAGGTGAGCTACATAGGCGGTGCGCCCTACACTCCCTACGATGAGGACAAATCATCGCTCGTCCAGGCCTGGGACGCCAAAGGACAGCCTTATTACGACTACTCGCTCTACAATACCGGGCGGCTTCCCGACTTCGCCCAACTGGATGTGCGTGTGGACAAGTCTTTCTACTTCCGCCGTTGCATGGTGGGGCTCTATCTGGACTTGCAAAACGTGACCGGCAGCAAACTGAAGCAGCCGGATGTCATCATGAGCACAGGCGTCATTGAAAACCCCGCCGCCCCCACGTCCGAACAACGTTACAAGATGAAATACCTCAAACAGGAAAGCGGAACCCTGTTGCCTACCCTGGGCGTTACCGTAGAGTTTTAGGAAATCCGCCGGAGTACTATTTTCCCCTAAAAGTTTGCATTCTCTATATAAACCCTTATATTTGCACAATTTTCAACTAAATGTGCAATATAATAATGGAACAAAGTTTTATCGCCTATATAGAGAACAGTATAAAGGAAAACTGGGACCTGGACGCCCTGACCGACTATAAAGGGGCAACCCTGCAATACAAGGATGTAGCCCGCAAAATAGAAAAGCTGCATATCATTTTTGAAGCGAGCGGCATCAAGAAAGGCGATAAAATCGCTGTCTGCGGCCGTAACAGTTCGCACTGGGGAGTGACTTTCCTCGCCACGCTGACGTATGGCGCAGTCATTGTGCCCATTCTTCACGAGTTCAAGGCCGACAATGTGCACAACATTGTGAACCACTCCGAAGCCAAGCTCCTTTTCGTAGGCGACCAAGTATGGGAAAACCTCAACGAAAGCGCCATGCCGTTGCTGGAAGGCATCTTCATGATGACCGACTTCACCCTGCTGGTATCGCGCAACGAACGGGTTACTTACGCCCGCGAGCACCTCAACGAGATGTTCGGCAAGAAATTCCCCAAGAACTTCCGCAAGGAACACATCGATTACCACAAAGACCAACCCGAAGAGCTGGCCGTCATCAACTATACTTCCGGTACGACCAGCTACTCGAAAGGCGTAATGCTGCCCTACCGCAGCCTGTGGTCCAACACCAAGTTCGCCTTCGAGGTACTGCCGCTGAAAGCCGGCGACAAACTGGTATGCATGCTGCCCATGGCGCACATGTACGGACTGGCATTCGAGTTCCTGTATGAGTTCTCCGTGGGTTGCCACATCTACTACCTCACCCGCATGCCGAGCCCGAAGATTATCTTCCAGGCCTTCGCTGACGTGAAACCGAACCTCATCGTAGCCGTACCGCTCATCATCGAAAAGATTATCAAGAAGAGCGTATTGCCCAAGCTGGAAACCCCTACCATGAAGCTGCTGCTGAAAGTGCCCATCATCAACGACAAGATAAAGGCCACCGTACGCGAGCAGATGATACAGGCGTTCGGGGGCAATTTTGCAGCGGTCATCGTCGGCGGCGCAGCTTTCAACCAGGAAGTGGAGCAGTTCCTGCGCATGATAGATTTCCCCTACACCGTAGGCTACGGCATGACGGAATGCGGCCCTATCATCTGCTACGAAGACTGGACGCGCTTCAAGCCCGGTTCCTGCGGTAAGGCCGCTCCCCGCATGGAAGTGAAGATTCTCTCTCCCGATCCGGAGAATGTACCCGGCGAGATTGTCTGCCGCGGTCCCAACGTCATGCTGGGCTACTACAAGAATGAAGAGGCTACCGCCGAAGTGGTGGACAAAGAGGGTTGGCTGCATACCGGCGACCTCGCCCTGATGGATGCCGAAGGCAATGTCACCATCAAAGGACGCAGCAAGAATATGCTCCTCGGCCCAAGCGGACAGAACATCTACCCCGAAGAAATAGAAGATAAGCTGAACAACCTGCCGTACGTATCCGAAAGCATCATCGTACAGCAGAACGAAAAGCTCGTAGGACTGGTATATCCCGACTTTGACGATGCCTTTGCCCACGGCCTCAACAACGACGACATAGAACGCGTCATGGAAGAGAACCGTGTGGCGCTGAATGCGGAATTGCCTGCTTACAGTCAGATTTCCAAGATGAAGATATATCCCGAAGAATTTGAAAAGACACCCAAGAAGTCCATCAAACGCTTCTTGTATCAGGAAGCAAAAGGATAAGACGAAATAGTGGATAGCGGTGAGTGATTAGTGATTAACGGGTTATGCGGCCTGCGCTGATTGTTCACCGCCATTCATTCAATCCCCCTAATCACTAATCACTAATCCCTAACCCCTAATCACTAACCCTTTCTTTCTCCGATGAAAAACGAATTATTATTATTATCCGCCGCGTTACTTCCGTTATCCGGAATGGCAGGAGCAGTCCAGGCGATGCCGTCAAGCGATGCAATGCCCGCCGCGGAGCAACGCCCGAACATTATTTTATTTTTAGTGGATGATATGGGATGGCAGGACACGTCCCTGCCTTTCTGGACACAGCGCACCCGCTACAACGACACGTACCATACGCCCAACATGGAGCGTCTGGCAACTCAGGGCAAGATGTTTACACAAGCCTACGCGTGCAGTATCAGCTCGCCTACGCGCGTCAGCCTTTTTACGGGTATGAACGCCGCACGACACCGGGTGACAAGCTGGACGCTGCGTAAGAATACCACCCACGAGCAACCGGACTCCGTTATGATTTATCCCGAATGGAACGTTAACGGCATTTGCCAGGAGCCCGGTGTGGAACGCACCACGCAAGTTACCTCGCTGGCACAGGTACTCAAAGACAACGGTTACCACACCATCCATTGCGGTAAAGCCCACTTCGGGGCCAACGACACGCCCGGAGCCGATCCGCTGAAAATGGGCTTTGACGTGAACATAGCCGGTCATGCGGCAGGCTCTCCCGCCAGCTACTACGGCATGCAGAACTTCGGAAACAAGCCTGACGGGAAAAGCCCGCTGGCTGCCGTACCTGGATTGGAAAAATATCATGGAAAAGATATATTCCTCTCGGAAGCGCTCACCATAGAAGCCGAAAAGGCCTTGGACGATGCACGGAAAACAGACAAGCCTTTCTTCCTATACATGGCTCATTACGCCATACACACTCCTATCCAGCCCGATATGCGTTTCTACCAAAAGTATCTGGACAAAGGCCTTCCCCCGGTAGAAGCGGCGTATGCCACACTGATAGAGGGTATGGACAAAAGCCTCGGCGACCTGATGGACTATCTGGATAAGAATAATCTCACCGATAACACCGTCCTGCTTTTCATGTCCGATAACGGCGGGTTGGCCGCGCACACCCGTGCCGGACAACTGCATGTGCAGAACTACCCGCTCAACAGCGGAAAAGGTTCCGCCTACGAAGGCGGGGTGCGCGAACCGATGATTGTACGCTGGCCCGGCACGGTAGCCGCAGAAACCAAATGCGACCATTATCTGATGATAGAGGACTTCTTCCCCACCATTCTCGAAATAGCCGGTGTGAAGCATTACAATACGGTACAGGAACGCGACGGCATCAGTTTCCTGCCCTTGCTTACCGGCAAAGGCAAAATGCCCGCTCGCGACATATACTGGCACTACCCGCACAGTTGGGGTCCTTCCGGCCCGGGTATAGGAGCCACCTGCTCCATCCGCTCCGGAGCATGGAAGCTGGTATACTACTTTGACAGCGGCAAGCGCGAATTGTTCAATATACCGGCCGACATCGGCGAACAGCATGACGTAGCAGCCGGGAACCCGAAACTTGTAAAGAAACTATCCAGAAAATTAAGCAACTATCTGCGGTCAGTGGACGCACAGCGTCCGATACTGCGCGCCACCCGACAGCCGGCGCCCTGGCCTGATGAAACATTATAAAGAATCATGAAACGTATATTTTCACTTATTTGCCTGTCCTTGCTGTTGGCAGGGACAGGCTATGCCCAGACAGGCAAGCGGCAACCCGTCCGTAAAGGAAAAGCGGGCGTCAACCTCTCCCTTTGGAAGAATCTCTCCACACAACGTACGGACACGGTCGGAAGCACTTTCTTCAATCTCGGTATCTTCTCGGCCATGAACCGTTTGAACGGCTTGGGAGTAAATGCATTGGGAGCCGTTGTGGGCAGAGACATGAACGGAGCGCAGTTCTCCGGCATATCCAATATGGTGGGTGGAAGTATGCGGGGCGTACAAATGGCCGGAATCACCAATATCAACGGCAATAATCTCAGCGGCCTATCCGTTGCCGGGCTTGTGGGTATCACCGGGAATCATGCGCAGGGAGCGGTCTTTTCCGGCTTGGCCAATATCACGGGCGATAACAGCAGCGGAGTGATTGCAGGCGGCCTGCTGAATATCACAGGCGACAAGACCGCCGGTGTACAACTTGCGGGACTTGCCAATATTTCGGGCGGTAATTTTGCAGGCGTCACCGCATCCGGCCTGTTGAATGTGGCAGGCGGCGATATGAGGGGAATCCAGATTTCCGGTTTGGGAAACATTACAGGCGGTACGTCTGCCGGCGTGCAGCTTGCTCCCCTTAATGTGGCGGTTCGCGCTAAAGGACTTCAGATAGGTCTGGTGAACTATTATAAGGAAAAGCTGGACGGCTTCCAGTTGGGACTGGTCAATGCCAATCCGAATACCAAAGTACAGATGATGTTTTTCGGCGGTAACGCCACGAAACTGAATCTCGCGGCCCGCTTCAAGAACAAGCTGTTTTATACCATTCTTGGCGGCGGTACGCATTTCCTCGATTTCAGCGACAAATTCTCCGGCGCGCTTTTCTACCGTGCCGGACTGGAACTGCCTGTTTACAAGCAACTGTTCATCAGCGGCGATTTGGGCTATCAACACGCAGAAACCTTCAGGAACAAAGACTATGGTTTCCCAGCCCGGCTGTATTCTCTCCAAACCCGCATCAATCTCGAATATCGCCTGACGGCAAAGTCAGGAGTGTTCGTGACAGGCGGTTACGGTTGGGACAGGCATTACAACAAAAACGCCGCCTTCGACAAAGGGGTTATTGTGGAAGGCGGCGTGGTATTGTTTTAGAAAATCTCCTTTTCTTTAATGAATCCCGTCCGGTAGGCTACCAGCAGCTTCTTCAAATCTTGGATTTGCGTTACGAGCTGCTTACCCTTATCGGTATCTTTCACCATCATGCGCTGTGAGTTGAACTCGATAACGAATGTCGTGGACTTGATGTCCTGTCCCTCTTCAATCGCTTTCTGACGGCTTTGGAACGGGTCGTGCTGCACCAACTGCATGCCGTGCGAATGATATACCAGCGTATAGCCCGCGATACCCGTTTCGGGCTGATAGGCCTTGGAGAAACCGCCGTCAATCACCAGCAGTTTGCCGTCCGCCTTTATGGGGCGCTCGCCTTTAATAATCTTCACGGGCACGTGTCCGTTGATGATATGTGAATGAGGCCCCGGTTCCACTCCGAACTCGGCCAGGATATTATCGCAGATATCGGCACGGTTGCGAAGCGTGTAGTAATATCCCTTGCTCTCTTTATGCAGCGCCTTGTCGGCTATGAAGTAACGCTCGAAAGTCGCCATCTTATCCTTGTCGAAAGACGGAGCGTCCGGCCCGCACCACATATACCACATATAGTCCAGCGCAAAGTTCTTCTCTTTGGAACCATCCTCGTCAAAGTAGGCGGTACGGATAAGCTGGTCGGTCTTTTGCAGCAGCTTATGCCCCCAGTACTCTTTCTTGCCGATGCGTACGTGCTTAAAGCTTCCGTCCTCATTCAAAGGCACGGACGCATGATACAGCAGGTTGCTGTTGCACACCAGGTACATACCGCCGTAAGTAAACAGGCAGCGCATGTGCTTCTTCAGCTTCTCGCTGTTCATAAACGAGGCATGAATCTTGTCCACCAGTTCCCGTTCCTCATCGGTCAGGCGATACGGGTCAGCCGGGTCGATGGTCGGGAAGTTGGCGTCGCGCAGTTCGTATTCCTTACCCTCGTATATAAATACGCCCCGTTCAAAGTCTATCTTATGCAGCAACTTCCGGTTGGCCATGCCGAATTCCGGACGGCGGTCTATAATCTCCGCTTCCAGTTTAAGCTGGATAATCGTAATGGCCTTGTGCATCTGCGTAATCAGGCGCAATGTCTTTTCATTGTAATTGGCGTCGGCGAAGTTCATCTTCGGGGCAAAGATAGCGCAGGCGTCGTCCGCATAGGTATCCATCGCGAAGGTAGCCAGAGGCAGCAGATTGATGCCGTATCCGTCTTCCAGCGTCGCCAGGTTGGCATAGCGCATGGACATGCGGATAACGTTTGCTATACAGGCATCGTTACCCGATGCGGCGCCCATCCACAGAATATCATGGTTACCCCACTGGATGTCGAAGTTATGGTAGTCGCAAAGCGTATCCATGATGATATGCGCGCCCGGACCACGGTCGTAGATATCCCCCACGATGTGCAGGGAATCGATTGTAAGCCGTTGGATAAGGTTGCACATGGCGATGATGAAGTCGTCCGCACGCTTGGTAGAGATAATCGTGCTGATGATGACGTTGATATACGCGTGCTTATTGGGCTCTACGCTGGACTCGTGCAGCAACTCCTGAATGATGTAGGAGAACTCTGCCGGCAACGCCTTGCGCACCTTCGAGCGCGTATATTTGGAAGATACGTTCTGGCAGACTTTCACCAGTTGGTTCAAGGTGATGAGATACCAGTCGTCCAGGTCTGTTTCCTGTTCCTTTATCAACTGCAATTTCTCTTCCGGATAATAAATCAGCGTACAGATTTCTTTCTTCTCGCTTTCGCGCAACGTATGGCCGAAAATCTCATTCACTTTTCGTTTTACCGCGCCCGAAGCGTTCTTCAATACATGCTGAAAAGCCTCGTACTCTCCATGAATATCCGTCAGGAAATGCTCTGTTCCCTTAGGCAAATTCAGAATGGCTTCCAGATTGATGATTTCCGTACTGGCATCGGCGATGGTAGGAAAACTGCGCGACAACAATTGCAAATAGCGTAAGTCGCTGATTATACTTTCCGGAGTAATAGTTCCCATGATATGATTTCAGATTTATGATTTATATTCGGTTATCGATACTATCAGGAGCGATAACTCCTCTAACTCCTGACACACATTATTTCTCATTTTTCAATTCTCAATTCTCCATTCTCAACTTAACAAGAACATCAACAGCACCTGCGCTATGATTACCCGCAGGAACATACACATCGGATATACCGTTGCATAAGCCACCGACGGGTTATCGCCAGGAATGGTGTCGTTGGCGTAATTCAGCGCCATCGGGTTCGCCATGCTTCCGCACAGCATGCCTGCCATAGAGCCGAAATCCACTTTCATCCACTTAAAGGCAATCACGCCCACTATCAGTACCGGGACGACAGTCAGCGTAAATCCGGCCGCAATCCACAGCAAGCCTTCCGGACGGAATACCGTATCGAAGAAATGCGCTCCCGCGTCCAGTCCCAGGCAAGCGAGGTATAGCGACAGTCCCAATGCGCGCAGCATCAGGTTGGCGCTGCGTGTGGTATAGGTTATCATGTGCATTCTCGGTCCGAAAGTACCGATGAGAATACCCACGATAATCGGTCCGCCGGCAAGCCCCAGCTTCACCGGAGCGCTGATGCCCGGCAGGGAAATGGGGATTGCCCCCAAAGCAAGTCCCAGGATGATGCCGATAAATACCGCAACCAGATTCGGCTCCTTCAGGCTCTTGATGGCGTTGCCCAGCACTTTTTCCACATTCTGGATGGCGGCGGCCTCACCTACTACCGTCAGGCGGTCACCCAACTGCAAGGTCAGTTCCGCGGTGGCAAGCAACTGTACGCCGCTGCGGTACACACGGCTGATGTTGATGCCGTAATGATTGCGCAGGTGAAGCGAACCCAGCTTCTTTCCGTTCAGCTCGGGACGTGTCACCACGATACGCTGCGAGATGAGCTGGCTGTCTATGGCATTCCAGTCGATATCCTCTTTATTCCAGTCGGTATGTTCCTGCTCGCCGAACAGTACGGTCAACGCCGGGGCATACTTCTCCGAAGTCACCACCAGCAAGCGGTCTCCTTCCTTTATTATCTTCTCGGAAGTAGGAATACTTACGTTGCCGTCCCGCCACAAACGGGAGATGACGAACTTCGGATAATTCAGACCGCCTATCTCCTTGATGCTTTTATCGAAGATGGCCGGATTGTGTACCTGAAACGCCGCGATATAGGTTTTGTTCGCATCATCTTTCTCTTTCAGTTCCAAATCTTCCTTACGGGCCAATGCCTTGCGTATTATCAGTACGGCAAGAATCACTCCCACCACCCCCAGCGGATAGGCTACCGCACAGCCCAAAGCCGGAGTGCTGGACTCCAGTCCCATTTGCTTCAAGGTCTGTTGCGCCGCGCCCAGCGCCGGCGTGTTGGTCGTGGCGCCACAGAGGATGCCTACCATGTCCGGCAGCGATATGTTCAGTCCGTAACTGCCCAATACGGCCATCAACGTACCGATCAGCACCACTCCCAGAGCCAGCATGTTCAGTTGCACCCCGCCCTTGCGGAAAGAGCTGAAGAAACCGGGCCCCACCTGTAAGCCCAACGCGTACACAAATATTACCAGTCCGAAACTTTCCGCGTAGTTCAGCATCTGCGGGTCGATGGACAACCCGAAATGCCCGGCGAGAATACCGGCAAAGAAAACAAAAGTCACGCCGAGGGAGATACCGCAAATATGTACTTTCCCCAACCCCAATCCGATAGCTGAAATCAGTGAGAGCACCACCACCGCCTGCAAAGCGGAGTGTTCGATAAACAAACTATATAGCCATTCCAAAGTGTTACGGTTTTATCTACATTTAGAAGTGCAAAGATAGGAAGTTCCGCGAAGCCTAAAAAGATAAATGCAGGAAATTCACGTAAAGCCCCTCATTTCCCGCCTTTCACTTGTACAAAATATCTTTTATCACTACATTCACGGCATGAAACGCCTTATTATACCGATTATGGGGCAACGTAAATATATTCAGGCATATTACAAACGAAAAAAGCGGTCGCCAAAATGACAACCGCCTTTTTCGTTTTAAAAAAATAACTCAAAGAAAAGTACACCCTCAGGGATTCGAACCCTGGACCCACTGATTAAGAGTCAGTTGCTCTACCAACTGAGCTAAGAGTGCTTCTATTAAATTGTAGTGGATACGAGAATCGAACTCGTATTACATGCGTGAGAGGCATGTGTCCTAACCGTTAGACGAATCCACCGACTTTTTAGAAAAGCACCGGCTTTTGCAAACCGATGCTTTCTATTTTTGTTCCTTGCGGAAGCTGGGGGATTCGAACCCCCGGTACGGTTACCCGTACGTCAGTTTAGCAAACTGGTGGTTTCAGCCACTCACCCAAACTTCCTTAGTAACCAACATTCTTCTCAAATGCGGTGCAAATGTATGGTAAACTTTTGGACTATGCAAATCTTTCCTGCATAATTTTTTCCTCATTTTCGCAAGAAAAGAGATAACACGTTAACACTCAAAATCTAATAGAGCAGAAAAAAAACAATAAAATCAAGCTTTCGCCTTCAAACATTATTTTATAAAACTCTTACTTACCCATTTCATGCTATACCAACGACGCACAAAGATAGCACCACGAATGTTTTCATCCAGCAAAAACGCAATCCACATACCGCAAATTCCCCAACCAAACGGAATGCCAAACAAATATCCAAGCCCCACAGCCACGCTCCACATCACTACCAGTCCCACATAGAACGGATAATTTACATCTCCCGCCGCACGCAAAGCATTGGTAGCGAATATATTGATAGGCCGCCCTATCTCCAGTACAACGTCGATTATCAGAATCGTGACCCCCATTTTGATAATTTCGGGATTAGACGTCAGCCAACCGAAAATAACATGCCCCAAAAGCGCCAGTATACAGGACAGAATCAAGGTTATCATCACAGACTTCTTCATTACATACTTCCCCATCAGAAAAGCCGCCCGAGGTTTCTTCTCCCCTATCAGATGTCCGATACATATCGCCCCGCCCTGCGCCATAGAAATGCTGAACAGATAGGCGAACATGATAATATTGACACAATAAGTACGCGTAGCCAACGCTTCCACCCCCAACATATTAATGAAATAAGTGATTACCACCTGCGAAGAACTGTAAGAAAGTTGTTCACCGGCAGAGGGCAGCCCCACCTTCATCAAATTCTTCAACTCCATCCAAGGGAACGGACGGAAATAAGCCAACGGAAAACGGTGGATATGCTTGCGAAACAGGATGACGAACAGGATAACCATCGAAACGCCCCTGCTGAAAGCCGTGGAAATGGCAGCTCCCTCTACTCCCAGCTCCGGGAAACCGAACCGTCCGAAAATCAAAGAATAATTACCTATGATATTAAGGATATTCACAACCACCGTCACCATCATCGGATATATCGCCTTGTTTGCGCTACGCAAGGATGCGGAAAGAGTCAGAGACAACGCCTGAAAAAAGGCGAATGCCCCTACGATACGCATATAATCCATACCATCCTGCATCAGCTCGGGCCCGAGTCCCATCAAACGTAAGATAGGCTCCGCACCGCCGAACAGCAGCATACTGATACTGACACCCACCACCAGGTTAACCAGAACAGACACTCCCACCACCTGTACCACCTGTTTATGCAACCTCGCTCCAAGATATTGCGAACACAAGACCGAAGTACCGAGGTTTATCACCTCAAAAACCAGAAAAGTCAGCATAATAATCTGGTTGACTACACCTACGGCAGCCACGCTGTTATCCGAATGGCGGCTCAGCATGATGGTGTCCACCGCGCCGAGCATCATTATGAGTAATGTCTCTATAAAGATAGGAGCCGCCAGTTTGGCAAGCCGTTTCTTCAGGTTCTCCTGCTGTATCATTGTTCGTGGGATGTGCTATGCTAAAAATCGCGCAAAGATACGGAAAGGAAAGAGACGCAAAATTGATACATATCAAATAAATTTTAGTATCTTTGCCACACTAAATGACACCCCCAATCTACATTAACTGTTATGGAAACATTACTCAAAGAGACAGTTGATATCACTGTCAATTCCCGTTATCCGGGCATGGCTCCCGAAGGCAGACGACAAATCGAAGAAATCCTGATTCGCAAAGAGGTGGAAAAAGGCGAGCTTCTGTTGAAGGAAGGACAAATCAGCCACAACATCGTACTCGTCGGCAAAGGCATGCTGCGACAGTTCTACTACAAAAACGGCAAGGACGTCACCGAACATTTCTCGTATGAAGGCTGCATCGTTATCTGCATCGAAAGCACTCTCAAAAAAGAGCCCACCCACCTGATGATCGAAGCGCTCGAGGACAGCATCGTCTACCTGCTTCCCTATGACAAGTTGATGTTACTCACCGAAATCTCCCGGGAAATCAATATGTTCTATCGCAAAATACTCGAATACTCCCTTATTGTTTCACAAATCAAAGCCGATTCCTGGCGGTTCGAGACTGCACGCGAGCGTTACAACCAACTGATGCGGCACCAGCCGGAAGTCATCAAGCGTGCTCCCTTGTCGCATATCGCGTCTTATCTGCTGATGACTCCCGAGACATTAAGCAGAGTGCGTTCGGGCATACTCTGATTTTTTGCGGGGGTGCCCGAACCGGTCATATCTGAATTTTTATAGAATATCTACCTTTTCTATATTTAAACCTGTTCTATCTCAAATCTTTTTTTGGGATAGCTTGTTATCAAGCTCATTATTCATCTTAAAATTCAGATTATGACTACAATATATACTTTTGCGCAAAGCGCCATCGAAGACGCCAGAAGCGCCGGGCGCTACGGCACCGCCAATTTATACTCCGAGGCCGTCAACAGCTTCCGGAGATTTACCGGCAACACCCCTCTTACCTTCAAGGAAGTGACGGCGGGAATGATAAAAAAATACGAAGAAAGCCTGTTGCAAAAAGGCCGGCGCCACAACACCATATCCGCCTATATGCGTATGTTACGCTCTATATTCAATCAGGCATACCTGCAAGGCGTTCCAGATACGATACCCGCCGACGAACTGTTCCGCTTCGTATTCACAGGATACGAACCTACCGTCAAGCGTGCTATCTCCCCCGCCCTTATACGGCGTCTCTCGCAACTGAATTTGGAACAGTCCCCCAACCTGCGCTTCAGCCGCGATTTATTCCTGCTCAGCTTTTATCTGAGAGGCATTCCGTTTGTCGACCTGGTTCATCTCCGCAAAACGGACATGAGACATAACACCATTTACTACTACCGCCGCAAAACCCGCCAGCAACTATCGGTCTACATCGAACCGTACGCCGCCGAGATTCTGCGACGCTACGCCGACAAGCACTCCCCCTACCTTCTACCCATACTGTCATCGGTCGGCCCGGAAGGCTACCGACAGTACAAAAGCGCTTTACGCCTTTACAACCAACACCTGCACCGATTATCCAAAATGCTGCGCCTGAATGTACCGCTCACATCCTACGTAGCGCGCCATAGCTGGGCCACCACCGCCAAAGAAGAAGGAGTAGCCATCGCCATGATAAGCGAAGGCTTGGGGCACAGTTCCGAAAAGGTGACACATGTATACCTCGCTTCTTTTAACAATAATGCAATGAGTAAGGCCAATCGGAAGGTTATTTCCACTATTCATTCTAAAAATAAAAAAGGGAAGGTAAAAAAATAAAATGTAAATGTATATTACCAGAATATAAATTTGTTTCAAAAAAAAAATCATTCTCTTACTTACAAGGTAAGAGAATGAAAAATCGGCAAGGAAAAACGTTTTATAATAACACATAGAAGCGTTTTCCATATTGCAGCTCTTACTTTTCCGAGCCATGAGAAATAGAAAATGAGACCGGATACGAATTGTTAAAACAAATGAGATGCAATAATTTAAAATGTAAGCATTTAAAAACAAAGAAATATATTTTATACCTTTTTATAAGTCGTTATAGCAGAGGTTTGAGCGTAAAAAATAAATATTTTTTTGTTTGTGTTAGTGATATTTTTTCATACCTTTGCCAACGTAAATAATAATTCTCTTACCTTGTAAGTAAGAGAATTGTGTTTTCCATTACCTTGTAAGTAAGAGAACCGATAAACAAATAAAACAAAAGGTCAATCATTTTATTTACTAAAAAAATTGGTTGACAAGACATTACGAAAGAAATGAAACAAGTTTTGCGTTTCAATAAAGTAATCAAGAGTATCATCATTACAGGTGATTTATGTATCCTCAATGCGGTTTTCATCACTGTATATCATATGATGAATACCACTACTCTTGGTATAACGTTTGCCAATTCATTGCCGCAGTTATCGGTTCTGTTGAATTTGGTTTATCTTCTCTGCAATTACTCCAAAGGAGTTGTCCTGCACCGCCGTCTCGTGCGTCCCGATCACATCATCATGCGTGCCGTCCGCAACACATTTTTTCATGCGGTCGTATTCATCAGTCTGATAAGTCTGGCGGACTTCGGGAATCTCTCAGCCCGGTTCTTCATCCTGTTCTACTCATGTTTCCTGATAACTCTTATAGTCTACCGTTTATTATTCAGGCACTTACTGAAGGCATACAGGCGCCGGGGCGGTAACTCCCGCACGGTGATTCTGGTAGGAAGCGGAGAGAATATGATAGAGCTCCATCACGAACTGACCGATGACCCCACATCCGGTTTCAATGTCGTCGGCTATTTTGCAGATACCTACTCTACGCACTATCCGGATACGTGCAGATATTTGGGGCAACCGTCCGAAGTCGTATCTTACCTTGAACACAATAATATAGAACACGTATATTGCGGCCTTACTTCCTCGCACAGCAAGGAAATCGTGCCCATCATCAATTACTGTGAAAATCATCTGATTCACTTTTACAGTGTCCCCAACGTCCGCAACTACCTGAAACGCCGTATGCACCTCGAACTGATAGGCAACGTACCGGTACTCTATATCCGCCGCGAGCCATTGGCACAACCGGAAAACCGACTGATAAAGCGGTTGTTCGATATCGTGTTCTCACTGCTGTTCCTATGTACGGTATTCCCTGTCATCTACATCATAATCGGCGCGGCAATCAAGATTACCTCACCCGGCCCTATCTTCTTCAAGCAGAAGCGTAGCGGCGAGGAAGGCAAGGATTTCTGGTGCTACAAGTTCCGCTCCATGCGTGTCAACAAAGACAGCGACAAAGTGCAGGCCACCCAAAACGACCCGCGCAAAACCCGTCTGGGCAATTTCATACGCAAAACAAGCATCGACGAACTGCCGCAATTCATCAACGTCCTGTTGGGCGACATGTCCGTAGTGGGCCCCCGCCCCCACATGCTGAAACATACCGAAGAATATTCCAAGCTGATTGATAAGTATATGGTACGTCACCTTGTCAAACCCGGCATCACCGGTTGGGCGCAAGTCACCAGTTTCCGCGGAGAGACCAAAGAACTGTGGCAAATGGAAGGGCGTGTGGAACGGGACATCTGGTACTTGGAACACTGGACGTTCATGCTCGACCTGTACATCATATATAAGACCGTGAGAAACGCGATAAGAGGAGAAAAAGAAGCCTATTGAGGCGAGTTGAAAGTTAAAAATCAAAAGCACATGAAAAAAGGGAGTCTGATATTTTTATTATTACCTCTGCTATTGGCAGGATGCCAAAGCTACAAGAAAGTACCTTATCTGCAGGACAACTTGCAGCAGATTGCCACGACCGATACAAGCGCGCACAACATGCCCCTGTACGATGCCCGCATCATGCCGAAAGACCTGCTGACAATCGTAGTGAGCTGTCCGGAAGAACCGGCACTGGCGGAGCCGTTCAATCTGACCATAGCCACTCCCGTCAGCAACACCGGCAACAAATCTCTTACTTCTCAGCCCGCATTGCAACAATACCTCGTCGACAATGACGGAAATGTGGAATTTCCCGTATTGGGCACTATCCACTTAGGCGGACGCACCAAGGGGGAAGCCGAACAATACATCAAGGACAAGCTCAAGTCTCAGTTCCGTGAAACGCCCATTGTCACCGTGCGTATGATCAACTATAAAATTTCGGTTATCGGTGAGGTAGGCCAACCGGGTACTTTTACTATTACCAACGAAAAAGTCAACATTTTCGAAGCTCTTGCCATGGCCGGCGACATGACAATCTACGGCATTCGCGACAATGTAAAACTGATTCGCGAGGACAATACCGGTAAGCGGGAGATTGTCACACTCAATCTGAACGACCCGAACATACTGCAATCACCCTACTATTACCTGCAACAGAACGACATCCTGTATGTCACCCCTAATAAGACCAAGGCAAAAACGTCCAATATCAGTAGCAGTACTACCATCTGGTTCTCGGTTGTCGGCTCATTGGTATCATTGGCGAGTCTTATTATCGCAATCACAAAATAAGGAGAACTGAAAAGCAAACCGAAAATAAAAAATTACAGACGTGAAAGAAGAAACATACGACGACCTGTTCGAAGAAAAAGAAGAAAATACCAACTGGCAGGCTATCCTGTTCAAATATGTCATCCGCTGGCCCTGGTTCATCGCCTCAGTCGTCCTCTGCATGGTATGCGCATGGCTCTATCTGAAGACCATCACTCCGGTGTACAACATCAGCGCATCCATCATCATCAAGGATGACAAAAAAGGCGGAAACTCCGGTAGCGACCTCAGCGCTTTCGAGAACTTCGGCATCATATCATCCGCCAAAAACATCGACAACGAAATTGAAATTCTCCGCAGCAAGTCGCTCATCAAAGATGTGGTCGGCGAGCTTGGGCTGTACATCAACTATTCAGGCGAAGGCAGGTTCCAGAAACCCGATTTATACGGTTCATCTCCGGTACTCGTACATTTCCTGCCCGAAGATGCCGAACGGCTTAAGATTCCCATCCTGTTGAATATCAACTACCATTCCGGCAACCGGATAGATGTAACGGCAACCGTCAACGGGAATACCGTCAACAAACGTTTCACTGAGTTACCCGCCGTCCTGTCCGGCGAAGCGGGTACGCTTACTTTCATATCCAACCCCTCGGCCCCCATTACAGGTAGCGGCAGTGTAGATGTAAGCATTGTCAATCCGCTGTCCGTAGCCAAAGGATACCGGGGCGCCTTATCCATCGAACCGACCAGCAAGACCACTTCCGTCGTTACCGTATCGATAAAGAATACCGATAAAAAACGCGGTGAGGATTTTATAAACAGACTTGTTGAAATTTACAATAAGAACGCCAACAACGACAAAAACGAAGTAGCGCAGAACACCGCCCGCTTCATCGACGAACGCATCTCCGTCATCAATCAGGAGTTAGGTACCACGGAGCAGGAGTTGGAAAGCTTCAAGCGCGAAGCGGGGCTTACCGACCTCAGCAGCGATGCCCAGCTTGCCATCAGCGAACAGTCCGCCTACGAAAAGCTTTGTGTGGAAAACGGCACGCAACTCAACCTGATTCAATATCTCTCCGAATACATCCGGAAGCCGGAAAACGTAACCGCCACTTTCCCTGCCAATGTAGGGCTGAACGATGAAACCCTGTCCGGACTCATAGCACAATACAACGCCCTGATTTTGGAACGCAACCGCCTGTTGCGCACCTCTTCGGAAACCAATCCGGTTGTACGCCGTCTCGACAGCAACATAGAGGACATGCGCGCCGGTATCATTACAACCATTGCCAGCGTACGCAAGGGATTGCTCATCACCAAAGCCGACCTCGACCGCCAGACAGGCAAATACGCCGGACGCATCAGTAACGCCCCCGCCCAGGAACGCCGCTTTGTCAGCATCCAGCGCCAACAGGAAATCAAAGCAGGACTTTATCTCATGCTGTTACAGAAACGCGAGGAAAACAACATCGCGCTGGCCGCCACCGCCAATAACGCCAAAATCATTGACGATGCGATAGCGGATGATTTCCCCATATCTCCCCAAAGCAAAAAAATCTACATGATAGCCCTCGTGCTCGGATTCGGTATTCCGGTCGGAGTCATTTATCTCCTGAACCTGCTCAGTTTCCGTATCGAAGGACGTGCCGATGTCGAGAAGCTCACCGATGTACCCATTATCGGTGATGTTCCCCTCACAGAACCGGAAGCCGGACACACCCATACCATTGCCGTCCGTGAAAACGACAATGACATCATGGCGGAAACATTCCGCAGTCTACGCACCAATCTGCTTTTCATATTGGGCGACCCGGATAAAAAAGTAATCCTTGTCACTTCCACCATGAGCGGTGAAGGAAAAACGTTCATCGCTTCCAACCTTGCCGTCAGTCTGGCGCTCTTGGGTAAAAAGGTAATCATCGTCGGACTGGATATCCGCAAACCGGGGTTGAACAAGGTATTCCACATTCCTCATAAGGAACGGGGCATTACCCAGTATCTGTCCGCTCCCCAAAGCACAGACCTGCGTTCCATGGTACTCCCTACCGATATATCCGCCAACCTCAGCGTACTGCCGGGCGGAGCCGTACCGCCGAACCCGACGGAACTGCTGGCGCGTCAGTCTCTGGCAGATGCCATCGATATATTGAAAAAAGAATACGATTACATTGTGCTCGACACGGCTCCCATCGGTATGGTAACAGACACGCAACTCATCGCCCGTGTAGCCGACGCGAGTATTTATGTCTGCCGGGCCGACTATACGCACAAGAACGATTACCGGCTAATCAATGAGTTGTACAACAATAAACGCCTGCCTAACTTATGTACCGTCATTAACGGACTGGACATGACAAAGAAAAAATACGGCTATTACTACGGTTACGGTAAGTATGGCAAGTATTATGGCTATGGTAAGAAATACGGATATGGCTACGGGTATGGCTATGGTGAACCCCCGATACCAAATAAAATATATACCCCATAAGTCCGGGGCTTGCACGCGCGACACCGTTCTCGTTTCCGGGCTTATTTTTGTTTGTTTGCTGGTATGCTGCGGCGGTAGAGCGCTGCTGCCGGGCATACCTTTTACACTAACCGATCACAAAAACAATGCAGAATACGAATCACATAGAAACAAAAGGCAATACAGCACCCCGCCAATGGCTGGTGGCCTATGTACAGTCGTGCCTTGAGAAAAAGACTGCGCAACGGCTTGCCGCTATGGGTATCGAGTGTTACCTGCCCGTCCAGAGCGAGATTCGCCAGTGGAGCGACCGCCGCAAACGGGTAGACCGGCTTGTGATTCCCATGATGATATTCGTGCATGTCACTCCGCAGGAACGGCCGCTCCCCCTGAGCCTGCAGGCGGTCAGCCGCTATATGGTACTGCGCGGCGAAAGCACTCCCGCCGTCATCCCCGACGAACAGATGGACCGGTTCCGCTTCATGCTCGACTACAGTCCCGAAGCGGTGGAAATGTGCAGCGCCCCGCTGGCTCCCGGCGATGCCGTCAAAGTCATAAAAGGCCCGCTTGCCGGACTCGAAGGCGAGCTTATCACCGTGAACGGGAAAAGCAAAGTGGCCGTGCGGCTGGATATGCTGGGATGCGCGCACGTAGACGTTCTGATAGGCTTTGTCGAGAAAAAGGAGAAAAAAGACAAAAAGACAAAAGAGATACAAAAGACAAGGCTACAAAAAGAAAAGGCTGTACGATGATTTCACTTATCACCCTACAGCCTTTTCAGCATCCCGTTACCAGAATTCTTTCCCTACATCAAAGCAGGGACACTGCTTGGTCCACTCCATGGATTCCACTTCCCCGTTTCCGTTCAGGTCGGGACTGAGTTCCCTGTGCCCCACTACCCACGAACCGGGATAATCCTGTAATAACGCTCTCACCAGCACCCTCAGCGAATGTCGCTGCCACTCTGTCCTCGTGTCTTTCGGATTTCCGTAACGGTCCAGCCCACCTTCATAACAGATGCCTATCGAGTGAGCATTGTAGCCCCGCACATGCGCCCCCACTCTGCTTACCGGACGGGTTGTCAGGACTCTTCCGTCACGCCGCACATAGAAATGATACCCCGTTCCATCGAACCCCTGAAGTCTGTGAGAAGCTTCCAGAGCCTGTTCGGTAAACGCCCTGTCCTCGCGCGTGGCGCTACAATGGATTACTATCAGGTCAATCGCACGCATCCCCTAAAGTGTCATCGCATTCGCACCGAACACACCAAGCACTGCCGAAGCCACTGCAATCACCACTTTCAAAATCGTATCCCAAAACCCTTTACTTTTTCCCATACTACTTTTTTTTCAATTTAAAAATTTAAAATTCATCATTCAAAATACCTTATCCTTATCCCAACGGGTTCTCTTCCTCACCGCCGGCATTTCCGCCACCGTTGCCGCTACCGCCCGATGCCTTGTTATCGTCGGACACCAGTTCGAAATTGATGTTGTTGGGTGCGCCCTTCGTGGTGGCAACCGAGTCGTTCACCAGCCTGAGCGTAGTGGCGACCTTGAAATTAATCCGCACCTTGTCAATATTCTTCACCGTACAATCCTTGGGATTTTCCGTAGCCACACAGTGAAACGAAGTGCGGAAGATACCGAAATCATCCAGGCGGACACTGTTGCCGTCGGTCAGCTTCTCGCGCATGTTTCTCACGATTGCCTTGCCCACGTGCAGCACATCCTCTGCCGACATACCTCCCAAAGCCTCTATTTCTTCCGAGATGCGTTTCAAATCATACATCTTCGCGTCGCGCGGTTTTCTTTTCAGGATATAAACCAACGGAGACGTCTTGTCGCCAATCTTCTTGTAGCGCTGTGCGCGTACCACCAATGCTGTTGCCATAATTCTTAAGTTTTAATTGTTAATTGTAAATTATTCATCGCTCAATCCGAAGGGGCCCTTTCTTCTGACCGGCGATACAAAGATAGCGCCTCCCCCACCCGCTTCCGCCCCTTTCCGCTCCTTCGCACATCATCGCACACCATAAAGCGTTTTTCTGCAACTTATGACACCTTACGACGCGATAAACTGTCCTTTTTTCTTTCGCAAACTACTAATTTTCATTAACTTTACATCATAAAACAAGTCATAAAAAACATGGAAAAATCCTCTTTCACTCCCCGCAGCTACAGCAAAAGCGAGCTGGCAATGCTATACAGTCCCTGCATCACGCCCAAGGCAGCCGTCCGCAAGCTCAACCGTTGGATAGCCTTCAAACCCGGACTCCTGGAACAGCTTGCCGCCACCGGCATGCTTCCCAATGCCAAGTGCTACACTCCGATTCAGGTGCACGTCATCGTAGAAGCACTGGGAGAGCCGTAGCAACGCAAAAGCCAGGCGTTTAAAAGCCAAATGCCCGGAGTTTACATCTGAAACTCCGGGCATTCCAGCCTAAAACATGAGGCATTCCGGGAGCAAACGCCCGGTCTTTCAAGAGCAAACTCACGGAGTTACCAGCCCCATCCACGGCAGCCTGTCCTTATTCAGGACCTTCCCTTGCATCTCGGTCATTATCTGCTCCTCCGATTCCCGTTCGTCATACCGCCCGCACGGCTGCCTCACAAACAGCACGCTTCCCGTCCGGCACAAATCCTGCTCGCGCACTTTCAGCATATCCAGCCGGGTATAACTCCTGTCCGGTTCCTCGATGCGGCTTATGGAAAAGATGAAATCGGCAAGGTTCGCCCAGTTGGCACTGCCCGAAATGGTGTACATGTCTATCTCCTCCAGCTCGTTCTTCCCGTTCAGCTTTTTCAGGCTGCGGGGATGCGCCACGATAATCACCCAGACACCGTTGTTACGCCCCCACGCCTGCATCTGCGTCAGCATACCCTTGATGGCCTGCGTCTCCGTGTTGTAGCGTCCGGTTTCCATTTCCATGAAGAGGTACGGGTCGATGATGAGGTACTTCAGCGGCATGGTGCGTTTCACCCGCTCCGCGCGCTCTATGATGTTGGCGGGCGTGGGCGAAACCTCGTGCAGGTCTAGATGCACCATGTGTCCGTCCAGGAAAGAGACGATGGGCTGCAACTGTTCGCGGGTATATGCCGCCGTGTTCACCTTGCCCAGCATCAGGCGGATAAGATTTGCCATGTGCTTGTTCTTGTCGGGAACCTCAAAGGAGAGGTAGCACACGTTACGCCCCGTCTTGGCCATGAGGCGGCAGGTCAGGTCGTTCAGAAAATCCGTCTTGCCGCAGTTGGGCTTTCCGGTGACAATTATCAGTCCGCCCTGGTCGGTAGGATGGAACACCCGGTCGGTCAGCGGGCCGTGACCCACATCGTAGCCGTGGTCGTAATTGCCGTTCAGCACGTCCATAATCCCATCCGCACGTTCGCGCACGGTGATGATGTCCGACGTATGGTGCGGGCATGCCGAGCCGATAATCTCGCGCACCACATCGGTGCCGTACGCCACAAGCACGTCGGATATGTCCTTGCAGCCGCCGGGCAGGACGGTGAACAGGCATCGCGTCCCGAAATAGTCGGCAAGATGCTTCACAAGCGTCCTTCCGGGCAGGTCGCTGTCGCCGCAAATCACCAGCTCCTGCACCCGGTCCAGCCAGGGGCGGAAAGCCTCGAAACCTTTGGAAAGGTCGCTTGCCGCGCCGTTGGGTACGCTGATGACATACGGATAGCCCGCCTCGCGCAAGGTCAGCACATCCCTTTCCCCTTCGGTGACAATCAGGCGCGGAATATTCTCTTCGGCAATCAGCAGCGGGTTGATACAGTCGATATTGTAAGGCGGGCAAGGCGTGGTGGGCGAATCCTGGCTCCAGCATTTGGTATAGCCGGAAGCGGTGGCATCGCACGAGCGGTACTTCACGTTGACGGGCTGCCCGTTGATGTAGTTCACATAGGCAATACACTGATACATCATCCCCGCAGCATTCTTTTTATCCTTTCCGTCCTTGCTGTCCTTGCCTCCGAAACAGCGGTGTACCAGACAACCGATACGCGCGTCGATGGCTGTTTTCAACGAGATTCCCATATCGGCAAGATAACGGCGGGCAGCAAGCTGTCCGGTATCGGAGGTCTCCGGGTCATCGGTCAGCGGCTTGATTTTGGCGATTACCTCAGGCGACAGCCGTTTGTAGTCTTCGGGAATCATCGACACCTCAAATGCAGCGTTCCCTCCGCCTGCCGATGCCATACCACCCGTCTCTCCTTTCCCGGCACTCCCCTTTGCCATCGGCGAAGCTCCCGCCGGACTCCCGGCATCCTGCCATCCCGTGCTTCTGCGCTCTGTCCAGAAGTCCTTCAGCTTCCCGTGAAAGTCGCACCCCGCATAAAAGCAGCAGTACAATCCCGTATCGCGCGAAATGGCAAGATGTTTTTTCCCGCACTTGGGACACTCTGCTATATAATTCTTCCCCGCTCTTCTACGCTCGGGAAAATCACTCAAATAATAAAACGGCTTCATCCTCCGAAATTTATAATTTATAACTCATAATTCAAAACTCACAACTCTCCCCATTCTCCGCTCAGCACGTTCCACTCCGCTTTCGCCCCCGGCCGGGGCGGCGCATCGTCCGGTATGTTCACCATCCCTTCCAGCGGGTCGTCGTAAAAGCGCAGGCCGCTTTCCTTATCCGTCCACTCAAACTCGCTGAGCGGGTGGTTGTTGCGTTGTTCACCCCGCATGTCGGCAATGTACTGCAACCGTTTCCGCCTTCCGGCATCCGCGGCATCTTTCAGCATCCGCAGTCCGCCGGCGGATTTCAGCAGGTTGTTCAGCCAGCACAGCCGCCCGACATGGGTGGATTTCATAAAGCGTTCCTGACTTGCGAAGTAAGGTACCAGCAATTCATTCACCAGGTACACCACGTTGGCGCAGGCATCTTCGCGTGCCAGTCCCTCCTTCTGCTGGAAGCTGTCGATGAGCGGAGTTAAAATCCGCATCTTATCCACCCGATTTTTGTTGATGAGGTGAAAGAAATTCCGTGCGGTTTCCAGGCTTTTTTCCGCAGAAGAAATCCTTCCGGAGGATGTATTATTCTTATTATCCTGTATAGTATATATATTATATATATCCCCCTGCGGTAATTTTACCGGTAAAGTTTCCGCGGAATCATCCGTTTTTTCCTTCTCTTTCCAGAGGCAGGAATAGAATGAACTCATCCCATACACATTGTCGCCGGGTACGATACCGAACGCTCCGCTCTGCCTGACCGCTTCCACCAGGAACCGCGCGTTCTTAAACTTCAGCGACTTGCTGATATCATAGAAATTCTCCACGGGGTAAACCGCATCTTCGTTCATGTAGGCAGTCATCCCCAACATCAGGTCCAACAGTTTTGAAACGGTAGAGTCCGTGATTTTCCAACTTTTCCACTGCCCTATGGTCTTTTGCAGTTCCCGCACGGAAAGAGTAGTTTTATGTGCTTTCATAGCATTAATATTTTAATTTTTTTTAAAAACTGTTGCAAAGGTATACCTTTGTACCCATATTACCCGTACCCACTATGTAGGTACGGGAATCAAACATTTTTATTTTATTAACTAAAAACAAATTTATTATGAAATCGAACAGATTTATTTCCGATCATTCGGAATTCGGTGCATTCCTCAAAAAAGAGCTGAAACAGCTTGGTATCCCAAGAGAGGCATTCCGTTCCACCTGTCACATGAAGCAAAACTATCTTGAGGACATAAAAAAGGGCTCCATAATTATGAAGTAGACAGCTACGAGGTCATTCTGAGCGCATTTGAAGAGTTCACAACGCCTGAAAACGCACAACGCATCTATCGGGAAGGGGTAAATTTCTTGTTTCCTAAGCTGAAAGAATAAGGTTCTGCTGTGGTTTTATGAAAGAAAATATCATTCAATTTTCTTCATAAACTTTGGCATATTACAACTTAATTCGTAATTTTGCTACGCATTTATCAATTACTATTGCTTTCGCCTCTTCCGGATTTTGGGAGGGGCGAGAGCGTAGCGTACTTATCATTATCTATCCAATCAAAAATTTTACCATATTCGAATCTTTAAAATATTTTATATGAAAATATTTTAAAGATTCGAATATGCATAAACCACTTCTTTCCCCTTAAAACGAGTAAACTTTATTAATATCAATATGGCACAAGATATTAAAATTGCAGTAGCCGGAACCGGCTACGTGGGACTAAGTATAGCAACTTTGCTCAGTCAGCATCATCAAGTAACTGCGGTGGACGTAATACCCGAAAAAGTTGAATTGATAAACAATCGCCAGTCACCTATCCAAGATGAATATATAGAAAAATTCTTAAAAGAGAAAAATCTGAATTTGCGTGCCACACTTGATGGAGCATCTGCTTACAAAGATGCAGATTTCGTTGTAATAGCAGCTCCCACCAATTATGATCCGGTAAAAAATTATTTCGATACGAGCCATGTGGAAGAAGTCATCGACTTGGTATTGGAAGTAAACCCGGATGCTGTAATGGTCATTAAAAGCACAATCCCTGTAGGATACTGCCAATCGCTTTATACCAAATATGCAGCAAAGGGAATAAAGAATCTGAACTTGTTATTCTCACCGGAATTCCTTCGCGAAAGCAAGGCTCTTTATGATAACTTATATCCAAGCCGTATTATCGTAGGTACAAAAACAGACAACGAACAACTCACAAAAGCAGCACATTCTTTTGCTGCCTTGCTGCAGGAAGGAGCTATAAAGAAAGATATAGATACTCTTTTCATGGGGCTAACCGAAGCCGAGGCTGTAAAGCTTTTCGCCAATACTTACCTTGCCTTACGTGTCAGCTATTTTAATGAATTGGACACATATGCCGAAATGAAAGGGCTTGACACGGCGGCTATCATCAATGGAGTATGCCTTGACCCTCGTATCGGTACACAATACAACAATCCGTCTTTCGGCTATGGCGGTTATTGCCTGCCCAAAGATACCAAACAGCTTTTAGCCAATTATAGCGATGTTCCTGAAAACCTAATTGAAGCTATTGTAGAAAGCAATCGTACCCGTAAGGATTTCATAGCAGACAGAGTGCTTCATCAAGCTGGTTATTACGATTATTATAACCGGGGCGATTTCAATCCGTCAGAAGAGAAGCACTGCGTAATCGGTGTTTACCGATTGACAATGAAATCAAATTCTGATAATTTCCGCCAATCATCTATTCAGGGGGTAATGAAACGTATTAAAGCCAAAGGTGCGGAAGTTATTATTTATGAGCCGACGCTGGAGGATGGAAGTACATTCTTTGGCAGTCGTATTGTAAATAGTCTTGATGAGTTCAAAAAACAGAGTAATGCGATTATTGCGAATAGATATGATGTATGTTTGGAAGATGTGAAAGAGAAAGTATATACGAGGGATATTTTTAGAAGAGATTGATGAAAACATTAATCATACAATTAAAAAACTAAAGACAAAATCAAAAAATATTCGTTTTTACAATTAAGAATACAAAATATACATTTATTGAATCTTCTTTTTAAAATAGATTTTCACTACATCTTTATTAATGGGGTCAAAAGTAAACAAAATATTTAAAAATACAGTTTATTTGTATGGAAATACTGCATTCTCTATGTTTGTATCCCTACTCAGTACTAGATTAATACTTAATGCTCTAGGGAAAGATGATTTTGGTATATTTTGTATTGTTGGTGGTGCTATTGCTCTTTTAGGTTTTATTAATGGGGGAATGGCAGGAGCAACACAACGTTTTATCAATTATGCAGAAGGTGCAGGTTTAAAAGAAAATAAAATTAAAATTTTCAATGCAAGCATATCCATTCATTTAGGTATATCTCTCATCTCATTCGTTGTATTAGAAATAGCTTTTTTTCTTTTTTTCAACGGTATATTAAATATTCCCACAGACCGAATTTATGCAGCAAAATGGATTTATCAATTTTCTGTTTTATCTACAATACTCACCATTCAAACTACACCTTATAATGCTTTAATCAATGCTCATGAGGATTTAAAATACTATTCAATTGTAGGATTTATCTTTACTTTTATAAAGCTAATTATAGCTATACTAATTGTCTATATTAGTACAGATAAATTAATTCTATATGGTATATTAACTACCATAAGCTGTTTGCTCAACATCATCATCGTACAGACTTTCTGCCGTTTTCACTACAATGAATGTATATTCTCCCCCCGAAAATATTTTGACAAGAACATAGCCAAAGAAATGCTCTCTTATGCCAGCTATGCTTTCCTCACAACCATTACATCTGCTAGTTCTGTATATGGTGGAAATATCGTTGTCAATAATTTCTTTGGAACTTCCATTAATGCAGCACAAGGAGTAGCAAGCCAAATCTCCGGACAACTTATGGTTTTTCCTAATAATCTACTTATGGCCATAAATCCTATTATAGGTAAAAGCGCAGGAAATAAAGATTATAATTCAATGATCAAATATGCACTGACCAGTAGTAAACTTTCTTTTTTTATTCTCCTTTTTTTTGCAATACCTTTTATTCTTGAAACTAATTGGATAATGAGTATATGGTTAAAAAATATTCCTGAATGGGCTATTATTTTTTGCCAACTTGAAGTTATACGCAGATTACTTGACCAATTATTAGTGGGACTTCGCAATGCGATCAATGCTGATGGACATATAAAATATTATTCTAAAATTCAAAGTTTTTTGTATATATTACCTCTACCTATCACTTTTATTCTGTTTAGTTGTGGTTTTCAACCAGTATGGCTCTACATAAGCTGGATTTTATGCTTAAATATATTTGCGAGTTATAACGTAATTCAACAAGCACACCGATATTGTCATCTAAATAGAAAAGTATTTTTTACATCACTTGTCAGTAGATGTATTATAGTAGCAGTGATTATGGCTGCTGTTGGTTCTTTCCCTCATTTTTTTATAGGTCCTTCTTTAGGGAGAAGCATTTTAGTTGGAATGCTAACAAGTATTTCATTTATTATTTCAGTATGGTATCTAGCCTTAACAGATATTGAAAAGCAAATAGCAGTTCATGCCATACAACTTATTAAATCAAAAATACCTTTTAAAAATTCAACTCAATCCTGAACATGAAAAAATATAATGCCTCAAATTTTATAAAAAAGATTTGGCACTATTTACTAATCTATGCAGCTGTTTCTTTCGGTGGCATGGCATTGCCTACCGTCATTGGACATGAACCTTTTATTTTATTCACCTTTTTTATCGGCGTTTTTTATATAATTACAAAAAAAACAAAAGAATTTAATCATTATTCATTTTTTTTATCCATATTAACTTTTTGTTTATCTATCACCTTTTTAGGTTCTGATCTGTCTATTGGCTCCATCTTGTCCACTTTAGCGGCTTTTATGTTTACATATGGTATTATAGCCTGTGATCCACAAAACTTTATTCAGAGATTCTTAAAAATAATATTTATTATATCAATCTTGTCAATTATATTGTATACTATGACACAAATTTGGGGAATAGATTTTTTTTCACCTCTTTTCCCCCATCTACTCGCTCAAAAAGCTGATAATTTGAGCAGTGGATATTATGGTTATGGTGGTTTCTTATATAGATGGACTTATATTCATCAAAATCGTAATTGCGGACCTTTTGGTGAGCCTGGGCAATATCAAGGAGTCTTATCCGTAGCATTATATTTTTCATTTTACAAAAAACAAATTTTTAAAAGTATTAGGCAACAATTTCTTTTTATAGCAGTTTTCACATTTACGCTTTTAACTACACTCTCTACAAATGGCTACATAGCCATGATTATTGCTTATACTTGTTATTTTTTAGATCCAAACACCAATAGCTTCATTAAACAAAAAGTAAAAAAACTGATTTTATTCATATTAATAGTTTTACTTCTCACCCCATTAGGGCAAGAGTTCATTCAAATTACTATATTAAATAAGTTTATTGGAGATAACGGATTTACAATAGAAGAAAACACTACAGGAGCAAGAACAAAAGGTATATTTGAAATGATTAATTATATCCAAACAAATCCTTCTGTTCTATTTGGTATTGGATATGACAAGTTACAAGAATTAAATTTCGATACAGTATCTGGTCTTCCTAAATTATTGATAGCAATTGGATTTCTTCCGTTCTCTGTGATAATAGGTGGAATAATTTACTTTAGCAAAAAATACGCACAAAGTATATATCAAACAATACTTATATTCATGCTATTTATCTCTATGGGATTAGGGCAATCACATATTATGAATCCTTGCCTTTTTTCTATGATTTTTTCAACGTATATTTTACGAATTCAATTATCCAAATATAAAAATAAGCTATTAGCTAAAATTTAAAGGTAATAAGATTATGAGAGTTTTATGGTTAGCCACATGTGAATCATTTTATGATTATGTTGTATCAAATTCCAATTTCTCAACTGATAGCGAAGGGGGTTGGTACACAGGATTACATCAAGCTATACAGTCGTATGATACCGAACATACAATTAAATTAGGAGTAGCCTTTACATGTACCCGGAAAGTACCAGATAAAGCAGTTATTGATGATTGCACATATTATCCATTAAAGCCAGAAAAAGAATCTTACATACAGCGTTTAATGTACTTATGGGGCGGATACAAAAAAACAAAAAAACCGTGGCAGTCCCGCATTACACAAATTATAGAAGATTTCAAGCCAGATCTAATCCACTTCTTTGGTATTGAAAGCCAAATGGCGTACTATTTATTAAATTTAAATATCCCTTATGTAGTTAATATTTTGGGAGTTCTAACCCCATATTATAATACATTTTTTCCCATAAACATGAATAGCTATAGCGTTTTAATACATAATCATTCGTTCAAAGAGTTAATCTTAAACAATCAGATACGTTTTGCTTACAAAACTATGGGAATCCGCACCATATATGAAAAGGAATTATTATCCCATTGCAAAAACTTAGCAGGCCGAACAGAATGGGATCAACAGATTGCTAATATATTTGCGCCACAAGCCCAATACTATATTATCAATGAAATTTTACGTCCTGCTTTCTATCGTTCACGAAAATGGAAATACCAACAGCGTACACGGATTGAAATTGTTAGCACCATATCTGAAAATACCTATAAAGGATTTGATTTAATTCTAAAAGCAGCATCACTTATGATGCAATTAAACATACCTTTCCGGTGGCGTGTTATAGGAATTTCACAAGAAAATAAATTCATGCATTTTTTTGAAAAGCACTATGACATAATCGCTCAAAATAATGGAATAGAGCTATTAGGCAGAGTAAAAAGCAAACAGTTAGTCCAAACATTATTAGATGCAGACTTATTTATACACCCTTCATATATAGATAATAGCCCTAACAGTGTATGTGAAGCTCAGTATCTAGGTATACCAGTGATAGCATGTTATGTAGGGGGAGTTCCAACACTTATAGAACATGGAAAATCCGGATGGCTAGTACCCACCAATGCACCCTATGAAATAGCATACCTCGTTAAAAATTATCACAAATTACCAATCGAATCCATCTCTACTTATGAAATTAAAATAGCCGAGCAACGACACAACCCTCAAAAAATATATCAAGAAGCTTTAGTTTGCTACCAATCCATTCTTAATAATCAAAACAAATGAATACCCTAAAAAAAATAAAGTCATATTATAATGATTTACAGAGTATTAAGTCTGATTGGGGATTAAAAATACTTTATAAATTACGCCTTAAACCACTGTGGATACACTATATAATTAATGGTGGAAAAGGTGACCGTTTAGATTTGGAATTTGAGGCGCTTACAGATTATCTCATTAATGATAATCAGGAACTTATTAGCAAGTATCGGCATAAAGATAGTAATCAAACTCCTATTGGTGAGACTGCTCCTATTTGGGTATGTTGGTGGCAAGGTGAAAAACAAATGCCAGAGCTAGTCAAACAGTGTTACAAATTATTAAAAAAATACAGTGGTACACATCCTGTTAAATTGTTGACTAAAGATAATTATCAGGAGTATATTAAACTTCCACCACGAATTATAATGTTTTTCCAGATAGGAATTATAACTATACCGCAACTTAGTGATATTATGCGTATGTATCTAATTAGTACATATGGTGGTATATGGATTGACTCTACTTATTGGATAACCCGACCATTTTATATTTCATCGGAGCCGTTTATTTCTGTCAAATCCGGGAATAAATATGAGCCATTTATACCTAGAGGGAGATGGGTGGGAAATTTTATAGGTGGAACAAAAGGTGATAAATACTTCTGTTTCATGTATGAAGCTTTGGTTAATTATTGGAATAAACATGAACATCTAATTGACTATTTTCTAATAGATTATTTTACTCTAATTGCATATAATCATTTTCCTGATATAAAAAAACAAATTGATTTATATACTTGCTATTGCCCTAATTTGACCACCTTAAAGATGAACGCCCCTTACAATGCTAGTAATCTAAAAGAAATTATTGAAAAAAATAACTTCTTAAAATTGAGTTGGAAATGGCAATTACACAGACAATCCAATGATGGTTCTCCCACCGTCTATAATTATTTCCTTTCACTTTAAAAGAAACAATAACAATGGACATATTAATCAATTATGCTGATGCGAAATATGAACGTTCCAGATGGTGGAACTCATTTACAGGCAAGTACATAGCAAAGTTTGATAAAATATATGAATTCCATCCCAACGATATTGATACAGAATTTTCACAACAGTACCAAGATATTTTATCTTATAAAAGAGGAAATGGACTTTGGCTATGGAAACCATATTTTATTCATCGTGTAATGCAAGAGTGTGCTGATGGCGATATTATATTCTATTGTGACGCAGGTGCTATTTTCAAAAGAGGTATACAAGCAGTAAAGGACATACTTATCCAAGAATCCCCTTTTTTTGTTTGCGATATTCCACTAATAGAAGAAAACTTTACAAAACCGATTTGTTTTAAAAAATTAAATTGCGATAATGACTCAATCAAAAAAACTAATCAAATTATCGCCACTTTTTTTGCATTTAAGGTATGCAGTGAAAGTAGGTCATTTATAAAAGAATGGCTAACGCATTGCTCAGACTTAGAGCTTATATCTCCTGCAGGAAGTTTAGATGTTCAATCCTTTATGGGAAATAAATTCGTAGTCCACCGTGAAGATCAATCACTTTTTAGTTTACTCTGTAAAAAACACGGATATCCCCCTCACCGTGACATATCACAACGTGGCAAAAAGCCCAAAAGTTACTACAATCCATATTATTTATATAGCGAGCCACAACACTATTCTGATAAATATCCTGACATACTATTTCTACATAAATCACCGAAATTTGGATTATATACCCTTTTAAAGCCTTATTTGAAAGAACTTTACCTCAAAATTATACGATGATGAAGGATAAAATAAGCGTAATTATTCCTGTATACAATGTAGAACTTTATTTGAATAAATGCCTACAATCTATAACAGGTTCAACCTACTCTAATTTAGAAATTATACTGATTAATGATGGTTCGCCCGATAACTGTGATAAGCTCTGTAAGGAATGGGAACTGAAGGATAATCGCATTATCTATATAAAAAAGGAAAATGGTGGAGTTTCTTCCGCCCGGAATTTAGGTTTAGATAAAGCTACAGGTAATTATATCGCTTTTGTAGATGCAGACGATTACATTTCTCCTTTCATGTATGAAAGGTTATATACTCTTATGATTGATAATGAGGCTGATTTAGTCATCTGTGGGCGTACTCGCATTTTAGAAGACAAAATTGTAAACTACAAAGATACAGGAATACAAATCTTTTCAGAAAAAAATGTAAACATGCAAAATTTATCTTGTCAATTTGATTTAAATATTAGCATGAACAAATTATACAAAAAAACTCTATTCAAAGATTTACGATTTCCTTTAAATATGACTTATGCCGAAGATTTATTTATTGTACCAGATATTCTAAGTAAAGCTCAAAAAATAGTCTATACCAGCGAAGGATTGTACTATTATGTAGAAAGAAGAAGTTCTGCCTCATTCGCATTAAATGAAAAGAAACTTTTGAACGACATCTGCGCCAAACAAAAACTTCTTAATTACCTCATTTCAAACCATGCCAATTGTAGTATCGCTTTCGATTGGTTATTTGCCGCCTATACAAACTTATATAATAACAGTAATTCTTTTCGTACCAAAATCAAAGCATGGATATTCTATGCAAAATTCTATGGGATTCATTTTAAATGGAGTATTTGTCATGCCAAAGCTTCCATTTTTTTAGTATTACCAAGCTTATATAACTGGATTAAGAGAAATAATATTTTAACATTATGAAATACAAATTATTATCAATTAAAGGATGGGGGGGGGGGTAAATATAGGTGATTATATTCAAGCTTTAGCCTCTTCCCAATTTCTTCCTCAAATAGACGGTTTTATTGACCGCGAGAAATTAAAAGACTATAATGGTGAAGAATGTAAACTTATTATGAATGGATGGTATATGCACAACGCACAACAATGGCCACCTTCATCAAAAATCATTCCATTTTACGTAGCAGTTCATTTCAATTCAACTGTAAAAGATAAACTTCTATCTGATGAAAGTATCGCATATCTGAAAAAGTATGAACCTATTGGATGTAGAGATACAAATACAGTAAAACTATTACAGTCCAAAGGAATAAATGCATATTTTTCAGGATGCATGACTTTAACTTTAGGTCGTAACTACCATTCTGAAATAAAAGAAAACAAGTATTATTTTGTAGACCCTCACTTTGTTACACATTGGAATTTATACACAATACTTTATAATGCTATATATCTTTTATTTCACTGGAAACCTATCTGCATCATAGCAAAAAAACATCCTGATCCCAAAACAGGACTTCGCAAAAAGATGATTATGACTACTTTCTATCGTGAATATAAACGATTTTTCAGAAAAGAGATATTGATTAATGCAGAATATATAAACCAACAAAGTATAGAATATATTCGTAAATTTCCTACAGACGAAGAACTTCTAAAAGAAGCAGAACGTTTAGTAAAATGTTATGCTAAAGCGAAGTTAGTAGTTACCTCAAGAATTCATTGTGCACTACCTTGTTTAGGACTAGGTACCCCGGTTATTTACACAGAAGATGCACACCAATCGGAAGCAAGTGCTTGTCGATTTGGTGGATTACGAGAACTTTTTAACATTCTTAAATGGGATAATGGACATTTAGTAAAAGAATTTGATGGGAAAATACCTCTTGATGATACCTCTTCATGGTCAAATAAAACTATATGGAAAGAATTAGCAGAACGTTTAGCTACTCAATGTACAAGATTCTGCAAATGAGTTATCAAAACAATATTTCCAAATGAAATGATTTATTTTGAATAATATTTTTATAACCACTTATCATGGCCATTCGTATTCTATATCTTACGAATAAAAGTAAAGAAACTATTATGGCTTTGCCTTCTAATGTTAGCTATTATGTAAAACGGTTTTACGAAAATCCTAGTTTGGATATAAAACTATTGAATCCTAATAGGTCTAAAAACATTTGGAGTTTAGCTATAGCTATTTGGAAAATATCACCGCAAATATTATACATAGATAATTTGCAAGGATTAAATCTATTAATCGTATTAAAACAACTACGATTATTAAAGTGTAAAATTGTTGTTTGGAAATATACTCAGTGTGTTTATTACGATTCGTCGATTATAGGAAGAATTAAAAATTATATACTTAAAAGAATTTATTGGAAAGGATTCAATCGAATATACATGGCATATGACAAACACACAGAACATGCTATTAATAATAAAATAATCGCCCCACAACAAATTAGTACGTTAAGCCGTGGAGTAGACGAAAAATGGTATCAACAATTCAATACAGATTTATCCATAAAGCCTAAGTTTACTGTTATTGCCACAGGAAAAGATAATCGAGATTATTACACCTTATGCAAAGCTTGTGAGGAAACACTTACTCCATGTTTAATTTTAACACGTCGTCATCCTGCAAATATAAAAGTAGCCACACAGTTTACTAAAAGTGCATGGATAAAAATAATCTTTATAGAGGACCTCAATCTAAAAGATGAATACAAATATATTATGAAAGAGGTAAGTAAGGCTTCAATTCTTGCTATTCCATGCGAAAAGGTTCCTTATGGAGTCGGATATACTAATGAAATAGAAGCTTTACCTTTTTATATACCCATATTAGTAACACATAATGAATATGCTCATCTACATGTAGAAAAAGAAGGCATTGGTTACGAAATACCTCTCCATGATACGACTGTCTGGAAAGAAAAAATTCAATATTTAAAACAGCATCCAGAAGTTATATCTACTATGAGTAACAATATAAAGTGCTTAATTAAGAGAGAGTACAATGACAATGTAACTGCTCAATTCATCGAAAGTGACTTTATACAATTATGTACTACAAAATGAGTCTCTAATAAGATAGAGTATTAATATCAGTATGAAATATATCGCAATATTGCTTACAGTCTTTAATCGGAAAAAAGAAACATTATCATGTTTAGCAAATCTCTATAAGCAGATCTTACCTGATAAGACATGCATAAAAATTTATCTTACTGATGACGGATGTACAGATGGGACACCAGAGGCTATACATAAAATCTATCCTGATGTTCATATCATTAAAGGAGACGGCACATTATATTGGAATCGCGGCATGTATAAAGCTTGGGAAACGGCATCAAAAGAACGCCAATATGACTACTATATATGGTTAAATGATGACACATTTACTTATCCAGAAATGATAAGCACACTGCTCTCTGCTTCCCAAAAAAAAGAAGATAAAGCGATTATTGTCGGACCGACTACAGATGCTCAACATATTCAACCGACCTATGGCGGGCGATTGAATAATGGAAAGATTCCAATACCTAATGGAACTTTAACTTCTGTCACCCACTTTAATGGGAATATAGTATTAATTCCACAATCTGTTTATAAAGTTTTAGGAAATCTTGATTACTATTTCACACACAGTAAAGGGGATTTTGATTATGGTTTACGCGCCCAACAACAAGGCATAAATATATTTCAAGCTGAAAAATATTTAGGTGAATGTGAATTACATCCTACATTAGATAAATGGTGTAACCCTTCTATATCATTTGCAAAACGGTGGAATATGTTACATCGTCCCAATGGAATGCCACCTAAAGAAACTTTTCATTTTGAATACCGTCATTATGGACTAGCAACAGCTATTTTCCATTTTATAACAATCCATCTGCGATGTTTATTTCCGAATATTTGGATAAAATATAAAAAATAAAATAATTAGTAAGAATACATATCTCAAAACTATGAAGTGGAAAGAATGCAAAAGTCTCATCTCATCAGATTTAAGCAGATTAGCATCTATTAACAAATGGGGGGGGGGGGAAAAACACCTCTTATTTAACGCCTCATTTCGAATTACTTT